>Ga0255210_1000014_pt1 | contig 141622 bp, 116 predicted proteins | sample Miss_Yuk_RepA_8d_FD_188422 | JGI IMG/M metagenome (GOLD analysis project Ga0255210, IMG submission 188422) | Freshwater microbial communities from Mississippi River, Louisiana, United States - Miss_Yuk_RepA_8d | ecosystem: Environmental > Aquatic > Freshwater > River | place: USA: Louisiana...
ACTTGCACCACTACCTGGGTTGGTTCAGGGTCGTTGACCGCTGCGCCCCCGCCCATCTGCCCGCAACACAGCTCCTCAACCTCTCCCTCGGCCGCTTCGACCATCCATAGGCATCGAGCAAAGAGCCTTTTTTTTGGCCGCGCGGATCGCGCGCCGCGGCGGGCCGCGCGCGACGGGGCGCTTACATCGACGCTTCCAGCATCGCCCGGTAGTCGTCGCGGCTGGCCAGGCGCGGGTTGGTCTTGTGGCAGTGGTCGGCCATCGCGCCGTCGATCACCCGCTCGAAGACCTCGGGCGTCACGCCCATCGCCGCCAGGCCGGCGGGCAGGCCCAGGCGGGCGTTGAGCGCGCGGATGGCCTCGGCCACCTCGGTGCCCTGGGCGTCGCAGCCGGGCAGGCCGATGGCCTGGGCGATGCGCTGCAGCCGGCGCTCGCGCTGGATCGACTCGGCGCCGGCGTTGAAGCGCACCACCGCCGGCAGGAACACCGCGTTGAGCGTGCCGTGGTGCAGCCGCGGGTTGACGCCGCCCAGGCTGTGGCTGAGCGAGTGCACGCAGCCCAGGCCCTTCTGGAAGGCCATCGCGCCCTGCATGCTGGCGCTCATCATGTTCCAGCGGGCCTCGCGGTCCTGGCCGTCGCGGGTGGCGCGCTCGATGTGCGCCCAGCCGCGCGCCAGGCCGTCCAGCGCGATGCCGTCGGCCGGCGGGTTGACCGCCGGCGCCATGAAGGTCTCCAGGCAGTGGGCGATCGCGTCCATGCCGGTGGCCGCGGTCAGCGCCGGCGGCAGACCCAGCGTCAGCTCGGGGTCCAGCAGTGCGGCCTTGGGCATCAGGTGCCAGCTGTGGAAGCCCAGCTTGCGGCCGTCGTCGACGATGACGATGGCGCCGCGTGCCACCTCGCTGCCGGTGCCGGCGGTGGTGGGCACGGCAATCAGCGGCGCCACCGCAGCGCTGATGCGATCGCTGCCGCCCTCGATGGTGGCGTAGGTGGTCAGCGGCCCTGGGTGGGTGGCGACGATGGCCACGCCCTTGGCCAGGTCGATGGCCGAGCCGCCGCCCACGGCCACCAGGCCGTCGCAGCCCTGGCTGCGGTAGACCTCGGCGGCGGCGCGCACCGCGGCCTCGGTCGGGTTGCTGGGCGTCTGGTCGAACACCGCGTGCGGCAGCCCGGCCAGCGCGTCCAGCGCGCGGTCGAGCACGCCGGCAGCGCGCACGCCGGCGTCGGTGACGACCAGCGGCTTGCGCATGCCGGTGCGCGCGCATTCGGCCGGCAGCAGGCGCACCGCGCCGTGGTCGATCTCGATCTGGGTCAGGTACAGGATGCGGGCCATGCGCAGGGGTCTCCGGAGGGCAGGGCGGTGAAGGGGGTGGGCGGGCAGTATGCTTGCCGGCCCTGCCGTACAGCCAGCACCCCGGTGACAGCCTCTCTCCTGACCCCCGCGATGGCCGGCCTGCTGGAACGCATCCAGCGCGCCCGCCGCACGCCCTTCCACGCGATGACGCCGGCCGAGGCGCGCGCGGTCTACCTGAAGGCCGCCGAGGTGCTGGAGCCGCCGCGCCCGCTGCTGCCCTGGGTGCAGGACCTGCACCTGCCGGCGGCCGACGGCACGCCGCTGGCCGCGCGGCTGTACGCGCCGGTCGAGCCGGCGCGCGCCGGCCACCTGCCGGTGCTGCTGTACCTGCACGGCGGGGGCTTCTGCATCGGCGGGCTGGACACCCACGACAACCTGTGCCGCCAGCTGGCCGCGCGCAGCGGCGGCGCGGTGCTGGCGCTGGACTACCGGCTGGCGCCCGAGCACCGCTTCCCCGCCGCGGTGGACGACGCCTGGGCCGCGCTGCGCTGGCTGGACACGCCCGAGGCCCACCGACTGGGGCTGGATGCGGCGCGCGTCGCGGTGGGCGGCGACTCGGCCGGCGGCACGCTGGCCGCGGTCACCGCGCTGCACGCGCGCGACATCGGCCGGCCGCTGGCGCTGCAGCTGCTGATCACGCCCGGCACCACCGCGCACCAGGACACCGCCTCGCACCACCTGTTCGCCAACGGCTTCCTGCTGGACGCGGCCGACGTGGCCTGGTTCTTCGACCACTACATCGACCACCACCACCGCCGCGACTGGCGCTTCGCGCCGCTGCTGGCCGACGACCTGGACGGCGTGGCCCCGGCCTGCGTCATCCTGGCCGAGTGCGACCCGCTGGTCGACGAGGGCCTGGCCTACGCCGACCGGCTGCGCGCCGCGGGCGTGGCGGTGGACCTGGAGCTCTACCGCGGCCTGACCCACGACTTCATCAAGATGGGCCGCGCGATCAAGGAGGCCGGCGCCGCGCAGGACGCCGCCGCTTCCGCCCTGCGAACCGCCTGGAGACACGACACGCCATGACCACCCGCGCCGACTTCCACTTCTTCGAACGCCTGCGCGTGCGCTGGGCCGAGGTCGACCTGCAGAAGATCGTCTTCAACGGCCACTACCTGATGTACTTCGACACCGCGGTGGCCGGCTACTGGCGCGCGATGGCGCTGCCCTACGAGCAGACCCTGGCCTACCTGGGCGGCGACCTGTTCGTGCGCAAGTCCACCGTCGAGTACGAGGCCTCGGCGGCCTACGACGACCTGATCGACGTCGGCGTGCGCACCGCGCGCATCGGCAACAGCTCGCTGGTGCTGGGCTGCGCGGTGTTCCGCGGCGACCAGCTGCTGGTCACCGGCGAGCTGGTCTACGTCTACGCCGACCCGGCCACCAAGACCAGCCTGCCGGTGCCGCAGCAGCTGCGCGACGCGCTCAACGCCTTCGAGGCCGGCAAGCCCATGGTCGACGTGCGCGTCGGCGCCTGGGACGAGCTGGGCCGCGAGGCCGGGCCGATCCGCCAGCAGGTCTTCGTCGAGGAGCAGGGCATCCCGGCCGAGATGGAATGGGACGCCGCCGACGCGGTGGCGGTGCACGCCGTGGCCTACAACCGCTTCGGCGCGCCGCTGGCCACCGGCCGCCTGCTGGAGCATGTGCCCGGCGTGGCCAAGATCGGCCGCATGGCGGTGCTGGCGCCGATGCGCGGCAGCCGCGTCGGCCGCGCCGTGCTGGACGCGCTGATGGCCGCCGCGCGCGCCCGCGGCGACCGCGAGGTGCTGCTTCACGCCCAGGTCTCGGCCGCGCCCTTCTACGCCCGCGCCGGCTTCACGCCGCGCGGCCCGCAGTTCGACGAGGCCGGCATCCCGCACATCGAGATGGTGCGCGTGCTGTGAGCCGCGCTCAGTCCAGCGGCACGAAGCGCTCGACGTGGCGCTGGGCCGGCAGCGCCGGCCGCCGTGCGGCCGCGGTCTGCAGCGCGGCCTCGAAGCCCGCCGCCGGCACGCCGCGGTAGACCTCCATCAGCGTCAGCTGGCCGTCGGCGGCCTCGGGCCGGCGCAGCAAGGCGCAGTCCAGACCCGGCCAGGCGGCGGCCAGCTCGGCCTGCAGCCCGCGGGCGGCGGCCGCTGCCGCGGCCAGCGCGGCGTGGGGCAGGCGGTAGTAGACGTACAGCTGCAGGCCCGCGGTCCCCGACATCAGGCCGCCTCGGCCGGGATCGCGTAGGGCAGGGCGGCGCGCTGCAGCAGCGGGCCGTCGGCGCTGCCCAGGTGCAGCGTACCGCCGTCCAGCGCGGACAGCTTGAGCTCGACCAGCGCGCTGCTGCCGCCGCCGTCGGGCCGCGGCGCGGCCAGCGCCACCAGGCCGGCGGGCTGGCCCGGGTCGGCGCTGTGGAACACCTCCTGGCCCGGCGCCAGCGCCGCGTCGCCGTCCAGCAGCTGGGCACGGCGCTTGAGCGTGCCGCGGTACTGGCTGCGCGCGACGATCTCCTGCCCGGGGTAGCAGCCCTTCTGGAAGCTGACGCCGCCGACCAGCTCGAGGTTGACCATCTGCGGCACGAACTGCTCGACCGTGGCCGCGACGATGCGCACCACGCCGCTGCGCACCTCCAGCCAGCGCCAGGCGTCGGCGGCCAGCGCTGGCAGCGCCGGGGCCTCGGCACCGGCCGGCTGCACCAGCAGGCAGCGCGGCTGGCCCTCGGCGTCGGCCAGGCGCACGACGAAGGCCTCGCCGCGGCGCGTCACCGCCCCCGGCCTGGCGGGGGCGTCGGCGCCCAGCCAGGCCATCGCCTCGGCCCCGGCCAGGCCCCAGACGGCCAGCTCGGCCGAGGCGTCGCTGAGCTTGCACTGGGCGCGCAGCACGAACATCGACAGGCGCTTGAGCGTGGGCGCCAGCAGGTCGGCGCTGCAGGCCAGCAGCACCGTCTGCGCGTCGGTCTTCCAGAACTGGAAGCTGGCCAGCAGCCGGCCCTTGGCCGAGCAGTAGCCGCCCAGGCGCGTCTGGTCCAGGGGCAGGGCGGTCACGTCCTGGGTCAGCTGGCCGTGCAGGAAGGTGGCGGCGTCGGCGCCCTGGGCCCGGATCAGGCCCCAGTCGCTCAGGCGCAGCGCGCCGTTCAGGGTGGTCGGGGAGGTCATGGCGCCGATTATCATCACGCCCCTTTCCCGCAGTGGCGGGGTGGGCCGCCGGCCCGCCGCCCGCGGTGCCCCCCGCCGCCGGCATGAAGTTCCTGCGTTCGCTGATCCTGCTCCTGCTGCTGGCCGCCGCCGGCGCGGCGGCTGCCGCCTGGTGGTGGCTGCAGCGCCCGCTGCCGCTGGCCGCGGCGGCGGTGGAGCTGTCGATCGAACCGGGCACGCCGCCGCGCGAGGTGGCCGCGGCCTGGGTGCGCGCCGGCGTGCAGACCTCGCCCGCGCTGCTGTACCACTGGTTCCGCCTCAGCGGCGACGCCCGCCGCATCCGCGCCGGCAGCTACGAGCTGGAGCCCGGCGTCACCCCGCGCAGCCTGCTGGCCAAGATGGTGCAGGGCGACGAGGCCTACGAGCGGGTGCGCCTGATCGAAGGCTGGACCTTCCGCCAGTTCCGCGCCGCACTGGCCGCCGCGCCGCACCTCAAGCCCGCCACCGCGGCGATGGACGAGGCCGCGCTGATGGCCGCCGTCGGCCTGCCCGGCGTGGCCGCCGAGGGGCGCTTCTTCCCCGACACCTACGTCTACAGCCGCGGCGTCAGCGACCTGACGGTGCTGCGGCGCGCCGCCGCGCTGCAGCGGCAGAAGCTGGCCGAGGTCTGGGACGCGCGCGCGCCCAACCTGCCGCTGCGCAGCGCCGACGAGGCCCTGGTGCTGGCCAGCATCGTCGAGAAGGAGACCGGCCGCGCCGCCGACCGCGGCCTGGTCGCCGGCGTCTTCGTCAACCGCCTGCGCCTGGGCATGCCGCTGCAGACCGACCCCAGCGTGATCTACGGCCTGGGCGAAACCTTCGACGGCAACCTGCGCATGCGCGACCTGCAGGCCGACACGCCCTACAACACCTACACCCGCCGCGGCCTGCCGCCCACGCCGATCGCGATGCCCGGCCTGGCCTCGCTGCGCGCGGCGGTGCAGCCGCAGGCCACCGAGGCACTGTACTTCGTCGCCCGCGGCGACGGCAGCAGCGTCTTCAGCGCCGACCTGAACGCGCACAATCGGGCCGTCAACCAGTACCAGCGGGGGCCGCGCGCCGCCGCCTCCGCGGCGCGATGAGTCCACCGACCGGCCTGTTCCTCAGCTTCGAAGGCATCGACGGTGCCGGCAAGTCCAGCCACCTGGATGCGCTGGCCGCCTGGTGGCGCGCCCGCGGCCGCAGCGTGTGCCTGACCCGCGAGCCCGGGGGCACCGCGCTGGCCGAGGCGCTGCGCGCGCTGTTCCTGGGCCAGGAGATGGACGCGCTGACCGAGGCGCTGCTGGTCTTCGCCGGCCGCCGCGACCACCTGCGCGCGGTGATCCGCCCGGCGCTGGCGCGCGGCGAGGTGGTGCTGTGCGACCGCTTCACCGACGCCACCTTCGCCTACCAGGGCGGCGGCCGCGGCTTCGACACCGCGGTGCTGGCGCAGCTGGAACGCTGGGTGCAGGCCGCCGACGACGCGGGTGGCGCGCTGCTGCAGCCCGCGCTGACGCTGTGGTTCGACCTGCCCGCCGCCGTGGCCGCCGAGCGCCGCGCCGCGGCCCGCGCCGCCGATCGCCTGGAGCGCGAGGACCTGGCCTTCTTCGACCGCGTGCGCTCCGGCTACGCCACCCGCGCAGCGGCCGACCCGCAGCGCTTCGTCCGCATCGCCGCCGAGCAGCCGCGCGAGGCGGTGTGGGCCCAGGTCGAGCAGGCGGTGGCCGCACGCTGGCCGGCCGCGTCCGCGCTGCCCGGGTCGGCCGGCCAGCCCGGCGGCCTGGCCGGGCAGGGGGCCTGACGGTGGCCAAGGACAGCCCCGCCGCGCCGGCCGTGCAGGTCGGCCTCGGCCCCGACGGCCAGCTGCCCCTGCCCTGGCTGGGCGACGCGCTGGCCCGCGCCGGCACGCTGGCCGGCGCGCACGCGCTGCTGCTGCACGGCCCGGCCGGCACCGGCCACCTGGAGCTGGCGCTGCTGGTGGCCCAGGCCACGCTGTGCGAGGGCCGGCCGGCCGACGCCGACGCCGGCGGCTACCGCCCCTGCGGCCGCTGCGCCAGCTGCCACCTGGTGGCCACCCGCGTCCACCCCGACCTGATGCTCGTGCTGCCCGACGCGCTGCGCGTGCAGCTGGGCTGGGTCGACGACGAGGACAGCAGGCTGAACAAGAGCGATGCCAAGCCCAGCAAGGACCTGCGCGTCGAGCAGGTGCGCCAGGCCATCGCCTGGACGCAGCAGACCAGCGGCCGCGGCCGCGGCAAGGTGCTGGTGCTGCACCCGGCCGACGCGCTCAACGGCCCGGCCGCCAACGCCCTGCTCAAGACGCTGGAGGAGCCGCCCGGCACCGTGCGCCTGCTGCTGACCAGCGCCGACCCGGAGCGCCTGCTGCCGACCGTGCGCAGCCGCTGCCAGCGCCTGCCGCTGGCGCTGCCGCCGCTGCCGCAGGCCGCCGACTGGCTGCGCGCCCAGGGCCTGGCCGACCCGGGCCCGCTGCTGGCGTTGGCCGGCGGCAGCCCGCTGGCCGCGCTGGCCCTGGCCGCCGACGGCATCGGCCCGGCCTGGCTGGCCGAGCTGCCGCGGCGCGTGGCCGCCGGCGACGCCGGCGCACTGGCCGGCCGGCCCATCCCGCAGGTGGTGGACCTGCTGCTGAAGCTGGCCCACGACGCCCAGCTGCAGACCGTGGGCGTGGCGCCGCGCTTCTTCGCCGGCGCGGCCTGGCCCGGTCCGGCCGACCCGGCGGCGCTGCGCGACTGGCAGCAGGCGCTGCGCCGCGCGGCCCGCTTCGACGAGCACCCATGGAACGCCGGCCTGCTGGTCGAGGCCCTGCTGGCGCAGGCCGCCACGGTCTGGCCGCCGGCCGCGCCGGCAGCGCGGCCCGGGCCCGCCGCACGCGGCGGCGCTTCGCTACACTCGCCGCGATGAGCGACGCCGCGCCGCAGCCCTCCGCCAACCCGGGTGCCCCCGCGCCGGCCGGAGCGCGGCCCAGCGTGATCCAGCTGGTCTTCCGCGAGAAGGGCGCGCTGTACGCCGCCTACATCCCGCTGCTGACCGACGGCGGCCTGTTCGTGCCCACCCAGCGCGCCTACCAGCTGGGCGAGGACATCTACCTGCTGCTGTCCCTGCCCGACGACCCGCAGCGCTACCCGGTGGCCGGCAAGGTCGCCTGGATCACGCCGGCCAATGCCTCGGGCGGCCGCACCCAGGGCGTGGGCGTGCGCTTCCCCGCGGACGAGAAGACCCGCCTGCTCAAGCTCAAGATCGAGGAGATCCTGGGCACGCAGATCTCCTCGTCCAAGCCCACCCAGACCGTCTGACCCGGCCCCGGCCGGCGTGGCCCGGTGGCGCCGCGCTCATGCCGGGGCGCTTTTCGCCATGTTCGTCGATTCCCACTGCCACCTGACCTTCCCCGAACTGCACGGCCGCATCGACGCGGTGCGCGCCGAGATGGCCGCCGCCCGCGTCGACCGCGCCCTGGTCATCTGCACCACGCTGGAGGAGTTCCCGGCGGTCCATGCGCTGGCGCTGGCCCATGACAACTTCTGGTGCACCGCCGGCGTCCACCCCGACAACGAGGGCGTGGCCGAGCCCGACGTGCCGACGCTGGCCGCGCTGGCTGCGCAGCCCAAGGTCGTCGGCATCGGCGAGACCGGGCTGGACTACTACCGCCTCAACGGCCGCAGCGTGGCCGACATGGCCTGGCAGCGCGACCGCTTCGCGGTGCACCTGGCCGTGGCGCGGGCCAGCGGCAAGCCGCTGGTGGTGCACACGCGCAGCAGCGCCGACGACACGCTGGCCATGCTGCGCGCTGCCCAGGCCGAATCGGGCCCGGCGCTGACCGGCGTGTTCCACTGCTTCACCGAGACCGCCGAGGTCGCCCGCGCGGCGCTGGACCTGGGCTTCCTGATCTCGTTCTCCGGCATCCTGACCTTCAAGAACGCCCAGGCCCTGCGCGAGGTCGCCGCCTTCGTGCCGCTGGACCGCTGCCTGGTCGAGACCGACAGCCCCTACCTGGCGCCGATGCCTTTCCGCGGCAAGACCAACCAGCCGGCCTGGGTGGCCCAGGTCGGCGCCGAACTGGCCCGCGTCAAGGGCCTGGCCGTGGAGGCCGTGGCCGACGCCACCAGCCGCAACTTCGAGCGTCTGTTCGGGCTGCCGATGCCAGGCCAGGCTGCAGCAACCTCCTCAAGCAAGACTTGAAGTTTCAACGCCAAATGGTCGAGACGAAATTGAAGTCGATCCTCAGGTTTCTGGCTTATCTACTTGTGGCGCTTGGTGTTTCCCTGGCCCATGCAGGGGCCTATGTCGATTTCTTCCGTGCGCTGTCGATCGACAACACGCAGACCGTCTCGGCGCTGCTGGCGCGCGGCTTCGACCCGAACACCGTCGACGAACGCGGCCAGCCCGCGCTGCAGCTGAGCCTGCGCGAGGAGGCCTTCCGCGTCGCCGAGCTGCTGCTGGCCCAGCCCCAGCTGCGCATCGACCAGCCCAACCGGGCCGGCGAGACCGCCTTGATGCAGGCCGCGATCAAGGGCCAGACCGCCTGGGTGGGCCGCCTGCTGGACCGTGGTGCGCGCGTCGAGGGCCTGGCCGAAGCCGGCGGCCGCGGCTGGACGCCGCTGCACTACGCGGCCAGCGGTCCGGCGCTGGCCCCCGCGCAGCTGCTGCTGGCCCGCGGCGCGCGGCTCGATGCGCCGGCGCCCAACGGCATCACGCCGCTGATGATGGCCGCGCGCTACGGCCCCGAGGACACGGCGCTGTGGTTGCTGGGGCAGGGCGCCGATGCCGGGTTGCGCGACGACAGCCAGCGCAGCGCCGCCGACCACGCCCGCCAGGCTGGGCGCGACCGGCTGGCCGAACGGCTGGCTGCGCGTTCGGCAGCGCCTTCGGGCGAGACACCGGGCGCGCCGGCACGCTGACCGCAGCGTCGGCGCGCCGACAGCCAGCGGCGGGCCAGACCGACGCGCTTGTCAGCCAAACGCCGACACGCGGCATGTCCGGCGGCCGACTTCAGTCCCCGCGGGGGCCGGCCTACATTGGCGTCACGGGCCATCCTGCCCGCGAGGACTTCCCGAGGGAGCCACCATGCCGAGCCTGAGCCGCGAGATCAACCCGTTTGCGCTGATGCTGGACCCGCAGAGCGTGCTGGCGCAGATCGAGCACTCCGAGCGACTGGAACGCCTGGCCCGCCGCGTCTGCCGGCCGCTGGACAAGCCCCTGCTCGGCGCCCCGGAACTGTCCGACGAGGCCGACGAGGCCGCCGTCGACGACGGGGACGGCCGGGCGGCGGACGGTACGGCCGAGCGGCCATGAGCCTCGGCGCCCGCCGGGGGCGGCTGGCTGCGGCCGGCCGGCGGTTCCGGGCCTGCGGCCTGGCCGCTGCCGTGCTGCTGCTGGCCGGCTGTGCCGGCCAGGTGTCGGTGCGCACGCTGGCCACCGGCCGGCCCGACCAGGCGGCCTACGAGCTGAACGGCGAGGACTTGCCGGCCCTGCAGCGCAGCGCGCAGCGGCTGTGCCCGCAGGGCGGCGAGGTCCTGCGGCAGGCGCAGCGCGGCCCGCTGGACGACCCGGGCGCGCACTGGTCGGGGCGCTGGCTGCGCGGTGCCGCGCAGGCCGTCGAACCGGTGCCGCGCGAGGCCTACCTGCTGCTGCTGTGCCGCGACGGTGCGGGGACCGGCACGCTCGCCGCCGCCGCGACGCTGCCCGATGCGGCAGCGAGCGCGCCGGCTGCCGATGCCGACACCAGGATGGCCGTCGTCGGGGACGCGCCGGCCATGGGGGGCGGCGGCGCCAGCGCCGCGCCGGAAAGGCCTGCAGCAGCACCGGTGGCGGCCGCGGGACCGACCACTGCGCCGTCCGTCTCTGCAGCGGCGCCAGCGGCCAGCGCGGCCGAGGGCGATGCCCGCACCACGCCGCCGCGCACGGCGGGCACGCGTCCGACGCCCGCGGCCCCGGCGCGCGCGCCCGGGGCCAAGCCGGCGCCGATCGGTCCGCTGACCGTCGACTGGTGACCGGCCGTCAGCGCGGAGCCGCCGCGCCGGAGGGGACGATCGCGATGGGCAGACCGTCCTCTCTGGCACCGTATAAGCGCGCCAAGGTAGATTATGTAAAATAAACGGCGTGTGGCATAATACCTGCACTGGATCCCGTGTTCAGCCGCAGTGGTGCGCGGTCCCCCCCGCGCATTGGCTTCCACGCTTGCCCGCACGCACCTACCCATGGCCAAAGCCGACACCAAGACCACCATCGATTCCGACGGGCTGCGCTACCGCAGCAAGACGCCTGGTTCCCCGTTCACCGCCGCAGGCGCGTTCGGGGCGGCCACGATGTCGTGTTTTCTGTGCGGCAAGCACCGGCCGCGCAGCCAGCTGAAGTCGCGCCGGCTGCTGGGCAAGGCCCAGTTCGTCTGCGCCCCCAGCTGCAAGGAGGCCGACGCCGCGGCCAGCGCCAACAAGGCCTGAGTCCCGCCCGTCGGCCTGGGCCTCCGTTGGCGGGGGTCCCAGGTCTGCTGACAAGCCCCGGTCGCCGCAATGCGCCCGGGGCTTTTTGCTGGGTGCTGCCGGCGCTTCCACGCATCGAAAGATGCAGTATCGTGCTTGACCGCCGAGGACTGAATGGCTATCGTTGTCGTGACAAGCACGATACTGCATACGATCGGGTCGTGCGCTCACAACGAGGAGACAGCATGGCGCCCCTGGCCCTGTTCAACGACCCCTTCCCCCTGGCGCCGCCCCGCGCCACGCGCGAGGACCTGCCGGATGGCAGCTTCGTGCTGCGGCACCCGGACCCGCTGCAGCCTTACGCCCGCTGCATCGGCGCCTGGCTGGAGCACTGGGCCACCACGACGCCCGACGCGCTGTTCCTGGCCGAGCGTGGCGCCGACGGCGACTGGCGGCGGCTGAGCTACCGCCAGGTACGCCAGCTGGTCGGACGGCTGGGGCAGGCGCTGATCGACCTGGACCTGCCGGCGGGCCGGCCCACGGTGGTGCTCAGCGACAACAGCGTGGACCACGCGCTGCTGCTGCTGGCCAGCATGCACGTGGGCCGGCCGGTGTGCACCATCTCCAGCGCCTACAGCCGGCTGACCAAGGACTTCAGCAAGGTCCACGGCATGCTCGACGCGCTGGACCCGGCGCTGGTCTACGCGGCCGATCCGCAGGTCTACGGCCCGGCCATCGCCAGCTGGGCCGGTCGCGGCACCCGGCCGGTGCTGTTCTCGCGTGACGCCGCCAGCTTCCCCGGCGCGCGCGCGCTGGCCGACCTGGCCGAGACCGCCGAGACGCCGGCGGTGCTGCAGGCCTACTACGCGGTGCGCCCGGACGACCATGCCAAGTACCTGCTGACCAGCGGCTCCACCGGGCTGCCGAAGGCGGTGGTCAACACCCACCGCATGCTCACCGCCAACCAGCAGCAGATCGCCCAGGTCTGGCCCTTCCTGAACCGCCACCGCCTGACGCTGCTGGAATGGCTGCCCTGGAGCCACACCTTCGGCGGCAACCACAACTTCAACATGGTGCTGGCGCACGGCGGCAGCCTGTACATCGACGACGGTCGGCCCGCGCCCGGGCTGATCGACCGCACGGTGCGCAACCTGCGCGAGGTGCAGCCGAACTTCCACTTCAACGTGCCGCGCGGCTTCGACATGCTGCTGCCCTACCTGGAGCAGGACGAGGGCTTCGCCGCCGACTTCCTGAAAAGCCTGGAAGGCCTGTTCTACGCCGGCGCCGCCCTGCCCCAGAGCCTGTGGCAGCGCCTGGAGGGTGTGGTGCGCAAGGTGCGCGGGCCCGAGGGCCGGCCGGTGTGGTTCACCTCGGCCTGGGGCTCGACCGAGACCGCGCCGGCGCTGACCAGCGTCTACTGGCCGATCGAGCGCGCCGGCTGCATCGGCGGGCCGCTGCCCGGCGTGGCGCTGAAGTTCGTGCCCAACGGCGGCAAGCTGGAGCTGCGCGTGCGCGGGCCCAATGTGTTCGGCGGCTACCGCAACGCGCCCGAGCTCAGCGCCCAGGCCTTCGACGCCGAGGGCTACTACCTGATCGGCGACGCCGGCAAGCTGGTCGACGAGGCGCGGCCCGAGCTGGGCGTGGCCTTCGACGGCCGCGTCGCCGAGGACTTCAAGCTGATGAGCGGCACCTGGGTGTCGGTGGGCACGCTGCGCGTCAAGGCGGTGAGCGCGCTGACGCCGCTGGCCGCCGACGTGGTGGTCACCGGCCACGACCGCGAGGAGGTGGGCCTGCTGGTCTTCCCCGGCCCGGCCGCGGCCGAGCTGGCCCCCGACGACCTGGCCGAACGGCTGCGCGCCGCGCTGCTGGCGATGCGCGGCGAAGGCGCCGGCTCGTCGCAGGCGCCCACGCGCATCCGCATGCTGGACGAGCCGCCCAGCGTGGACGCCGGCGAGATCACCGACAAGGGCTACATCAACCAGCGCGCGGTGCTGGCGCGGCGCGCGCACGAGGTGATCGCGCTGTACAGCAACGTGCCCGATCCGCGCACCGTCCGGCTCTGACGCGGCCGGGCCTACCGGCCCATGCAGGGGCCTGCCCGCCCTGCCCCGTTCAGGCCACCGGCTCCAGCAGCATCAGGCCCGAGGCGGTGTTCGAGATCGGGATGTGGTAGTTGCGGTGCAGCGCCCGCACCCGCTCGCCCAGCGCGCCGCGCGCGGCCAGCCACATCAGCAGCTCCACGCCCTGCGTGCCGGTCTGCTCGACCAGCTGGTGGGTGCTGAACTGCGTGGCCCAGCGCGGGTCGTCGACCAGGCTGTCCATGAACTTCAGGTCGAAGGCCTTGTTGATGAAGCCGGCGCGCTCGCCGTCGAGCTGGTGGCTGAGGCCGCCGGTGCCCAGGACCAGCACCTTCTCGTCGCCCGGCCAGGCCGCCACCGCGCGGCCGATGGCCTCGCCCAGGCGGTAGCAGCGCGCGGCGCTGGGCAGCGGCGCCTGCACGGTGTTGATGCACACCGGGATGGTGCGCACCGGCCAGGCCTGGTCGGGCCACAGCAGGGCCATCGGCAGCGTGAAGGCGTGGTCGACCAGCATCTCCTGGCAGGTGGTGAGGTCGAAATCCTCGGCCACCAGCGATTCGATCAACTGCCAGGACAGCGCGGCGTCGCCCGGTAAGGTCGGCACCGCGGGGATGCCCCAGCCCTCGTCGGCGTTGCTGTAGCTGGGCGCGGCACCGACGGCGAAGGTCGGCATCTTGTCGAGGAAGAAGTTCAGGCCGTGGTCGTTGTAGAGCACGATGACCACGTCGGGCTTCACTTCGGCCAGCCATTGGCGCACCGGGTTGAAGCCATCGAAGAAGGGCTTCCAGTACGGGTCCTGCTGCAGCTGCCTGGCGATCGCGCGGCCGATGGCCGGGACGTGCGAGGTGGTGACGGCGCCGATGATGCGTGCCATGTCGTGCTCCCGGTTCAGACCGGCTGGTCGTTGGCGGCCAGCAGCCTGGCCTGGAACTCGGCCTTGGTGAGGCCGGTCTGCTGGGCGCCGATGTCCTGCATGTCCAGGCCGAAGATGCCGGCGAACTTGGCCAGGTAGTAGGCGTTGCCGCCCGCGGCGATCAGCGCCAGCACGTTGCGCGACGCGATGGCGGCGCGCTGCTGGGCGTTCAGGCCGTACTTCGCGCAATAGCCGTCCTCGTCGGCGACGAAGGCGGCGCGGTTGGCGGCGTCGTTGAACGAGAAGCACATCTTGTTCAGCGCGTAGCCCTTCATCGCCTGCTCGCCGTCGAAGATGACGGTGCCGGGGATCTCGGGGTGGTTCTGGCCCATGGGCGGTCTCCTGGAGGGTGTGGCTCTTGTCGCAGGTCAAGCGCCCGGCGCGGACGCGAGACCCGCAGTCTCCCGCGCGGCATCATTCAGAAAAACACTTGGCGAGTGATGGCTTCCATGAACGATTTCGATGCATTGGACCTGGACGGCCGCAGCCTGGCCCTGCTGCTGGCGGTGCACGAGGAGGGCTCGGTCACCCGCGCCGCGCAGCGCCTGGGGCTGACGCAGTCGGCGGTCAGCCACGGCCTGGACCGGCTGCGCGCCATCACCGGCGACCCGCTGTTCGTGCGCGCCGGGCGCGGCATCGTCGCCACCGCGCGGGCCGACGCGCTGGTGCCGCGCGCCCGCGCGCTGCTGGACGAGCTGCGCGGCTTCGCCAGCGCCGGCGGCTTCGACCCGGCGACGCTGCAGGCCACGGTGACCATCGCCGCCAACGACCTCCAGCGCGACCTGCTGCTGCCGCCGCTGCTGCGCCGGCTGCGCGCGCAGGCGCCGGGGCTGGCGTTGCGGGTGATCGCCTCGGGCGTGCCCACGCCCGAGCTGCTGCGCGAGCGCCACTGCGAGCTGATCGTCACGCCGCGCCCGCCGGACGCCGGCGACCTGGTGCACAAGCGCCTGTTCGAGGACCGCTACGTCGTCTTCCACGACCCGCAGCACGGCGCTGCGCCTGCGGACGCGGCCGCCTACCTGGCGGCCGAGCACGTCACCGTGGTCTACGAGCAACCGCGCCGCCCGCTGGACCTGGACCGCTGGCTGGCCGACCGCGGCCATGCGCGGCGCTTCGTCGCCCAGGTGCCCAGCTTCGCGGCGGTGGCGGCCTTCGTCGCCGGCGGGCCCTGGCTGGCCACCCTGCCCAGCCTGCTGGGCGTGCACACGCTGCGCGGCCTGGCCACCGCGCCGGTGCCCCTGCCCTGCCCGACCATGCCGATGTACGCCGTCTGGCACCTGCGCCACCAGGCCGACCCGCTGCACCGCTGGCTGCGCCAGCAGCTGGACGCCGTGGTGCCGCCGGCGCTGCGGGCGCCCTGAGCCCGGCCAGCGCCAGAGGCGTGCGGGCTCAAAGCCCCGGCAGGCCCTGGCGCACCGCCCAGATCCAGGCGCTCAGCCCGGCGAAGGCGCCGGCCGTGGCCACCAGCAGGCTGGCGGCATTGGCCTGCTGACGGCCGTACTTGTGGCCCAGGATGGGGTAGATGGCCAGCATCGGCGCGCCGGCCAGCAGCACCGCCGCCCACTGCTGGGCCGGCGGCAGCGGCCCCACCACGCACAGCAGCGCCCACACCGCCAGCGGGTGCAGCAGCAGCTTGCCCAGCGCCACCGCGCCCACCTGCTGCGCCAGGCCGCGCACCGGCAGGCCCACCAGCACGCCGCCGACGAAGAACAGCGACACCGCCGAAGAGGCATTGGCCAGCAGGTCGACCGCGCGGGCCAGCGGCACCGGCATCTTCCAGGCCAGCAGGGCCGACACCAGGCCGGCGACGATGCCCAGCACGATGGGGTTGCCGCGCAGGCCGAGCAGGCTGCGGCCGAGCGCGCGGGCGAAGGGCACGACCGGCTGGCCGGCGCGCGGCGCGCTGTCGGCCAGGGCCAGGCACAGCGGGATCATCAGCAGGTTCTCGACCATCAGGGTCAGCGCCATCGCCACCGAGGCCTCGGGGCCGATGACCTGCAGCGCCACCGGGAAGCCGACGAAGGCGGTGTTGGCGCAGGACATGCCCATGCCGGTCATCGCCGCGGCGTCACGCGTCTGGCCGCGGCCGCGCGCCCACAGCAGGCCGGCGCCCAGCGCCAGCAGCGAGCCGCCGGCGTAGGCCAGCAGGTAGCGCCCGCTGTCGCCGTTGACCACCTCGGCCAGGCTGCGCTGGCCCAGCGCGCGGAAGATCAGCGCCGGCAGCGCGAAGGCGATGACGAAGCGGGCCAGCGCCGGCAGCAGCGCGCGGTCGAACCAGCCGGCGCGCACCGCGCCGTAGCCCAGGCCGATCAGCAGGAAGATCGGCCCGGTGATGGCGAGGATGTCAGGCACCGAACTCTTCGGTGTCGATCTCGGCCTGGGTCGCGGGGTTGTAGCGCGCGCCCTGCACGGTGTGGCGGTTGATCAGCGCATCCAGCTCGGCCAGCGTGGCGGCGTCCAGCGCCAGCTCGGCGGCGGCCACGTTCTCCTCCAGGTGCGCCACCGAGGTGGTGCCGGGGATGGGCAGGATGTGCTCGCCGCGGGCCAGCAGCCAGGCCAGCGCCAGCTGCGCCGGCGTGGCGCCGACGCGCCGTGCCACGGCGCGGTAGCCGTCCAGCAGGGCCAGGTTGGCGGCGTAGTGGGCGGGGGTGAAGCGCGGCATGCCGCGGCGGATGTCCTTGGCGTCCAGCGTGGCCACGTCGCTCAGCGCGCCGGTCAGGAAGGCGCGGGCCACCGGGCTGAAGGCGACGAAGGCCACGCCCAGCTCGCGGCAGGCCTGCAGCACCGCGATCTCGGGGTTGCGCGTCCACAGCGAGTACTCGGTCTGCAGCGCGGCGATCGGGTGCACCGCGTGGGCGCGCCGCAGCGTGGCGGCCGAGACCTCGCTCAGGCCGAGTGCGCGCACCTTGCCCTCGGCCACCAGGCGGGCCATCTCGCCCACCGAGTCCTCGATGGGCACCTGCTTGTCCCAGCGGTGCAGGTAGTACAGGTCGATGACCTCGGTGCCCAGGCGCTTCAGGCTGTCCTCGGCGTTGCGGCGGATGGCCTCGGGCCGGCCGTCGATCACCCGCTTCATGCCGTCGGGGAATTGCACGCCGGCCATGCCGCCCTTGCTGCACAGCACGATGCGGTCGCGGTGCGGCTTCAGCACCCGGCCGACCAGGGTCTCGTTGGCGCCGAAGCCGTACAGCGCCGCGGTGTCGAACAGCGTCACGCCCAGGTCCAGCGCGCGCCCCAGCAGGCGCTCGGCGTCCGCGGCCGGCGGCGGTGCGCCGTAGGCGTGGCTGAGGTTCATGCAGCCCAGGCCGATGGCGCCGACCTGGAAGGGACCGAGGGTGCGTTGCTTCATGCGGGGCACTGTAGGGGCAATGGCCGGGGCGGGTGGGGCGCTCAGGCTTGCAGCTGCTGCTCCAGGTCGTGCAGCACCTGGTAGCAGGGCAGTACCTGGGCCACGCTGGCGTTGGGCTCGCGGCCCTCGCGGATGGCGGCGAAGAACTCGCGGTCCTGCAGCTCGATGCCGTTCATCGACACCGCCACCTGCGAGACGTCGATCTTCTCGTCCTTGCCGTTGAACAGGTCGTCGTAGCGGGCGATGTAGGTGCCGGTGTCGCCGATGTAGCGGAAGAAGGTGCCCAGCGGGCCGTCGTTGTTGAACGACAGGCTCAGCGTGCAGATCGCGCCGTTGGCCGCCTTGAGCTGGATGCTCATGTCCATCGCGATGCCCAGCGTCGGGTGGATCGGGCCCTGGATGGCGTTGGCCTTCACCACCGGGCTGCCGCACTGGTACGCGAACAGGTCCACCGTGTGCGCGGCGTGGTGCCACAGCAGGTGGTCGGTCCAGCTGCGCGGCTGGCCCAGCGCGTTCATGTTGCTGCGGCGGAAGAAGTAGGTCTGCACGTCCATCTGCTGGATGGCGAACTCGCCCGCGGCGATCTTCTTGTGCACCCACTGGTGGCTGGGGTTGAAGCGCCGGGTGTGGCCGCACATCGCGACCAGGCCGGTCTCGCGCTGCACCTGCAGCACTTCCCGGCCCTCGGCCAGCACGTCGCACAGCGGAATCTCCACCTGCACATGCTTGCCGGCCTTCATGCAGGCGATGGCCTGCTGGGCATGCATCTGCGTGGGCGTGCACAGGATCACCGCGTCCACCTCGGGCAGCGCCAGGCTGTCGGCCAGGTCGGTGCTGACGTGGGCGATGCCGTACCTGGCGGCCACCTCGCGGGTCTTGTCCAGGTCGCGGCTGACCAGGGACACCACCTCGACGCCGGCGATGTTCCTGATGCCGTCCAGGTGCTTGATGCCGAAGGCGCCGGCGCCGGCCAGCGCGACCTTGATCGTCTTGTCGCTCATGCTTGGTTCTCCAGGATCAGGTGGCCCACGGCCGTGTTGCTGGCGGGCACGTGGTAGAAGCGGTGCGCCACGCGCGGCGGCGGGCCGCCCGCCACGTCGGCCATCGCGCCGCGGGCGATCAGCCACATCACCAGCTCGATGCCCTCGCTGCCGGCCTCGCGCACGTAGTCGATGTGCGGCACCTGGCTGCAGGCCACCGGGTCGGCGATCATCTGGTCCAGCCAGGCGTTGTCCCAGGCGCGGTTGATCAGGCCGGCGCGCGGCCCCTGCAGCTGGTGGCTCATGCCGCCGGTGCCCCAGATCTGCACGTTCAGCGGCTGGTCGTAGCTTTCCACCGCGCGGCGGATGGCCTGGCCCAGCGCGAAGCAGCGCTTGCCCGAGGGCACCGGGTACTGCACCACGTTGACGGCAAACGGGATCACCGGGCAGGGCCAGGCGCCCTCCACCGGGTCCTGCTGGCCGCACATCAGGCTCAGCGGCACGGTCAGGCCGTGGTCCACGTCCATCTTGTTGACGATGGTCAGGTCGAACTCGTCCTGGATCACGCTCTGCGCGATGTGCGCGGCCAGGTCCGGGTGGCCGACGACCTTGGGCACCGGGCGGGGGCCCCAGCCCTCGTCGGCGGGCTGGAACTCGGCAGCGCAGCCGATGGCGAAGGTCGGGATCAGCTCCAGACTGAAGGCCGTGGCGTGGTCGTTGTAGACGAGGAAGATGACGTCGGGCTTGTTCTCCTTCAGCCACTGCTTCGAGAAGTCGTAGCCCTTGAACACCGGCTGCCAGTACGGCTCGGCGGTCTTGCCCAGGTCCAGCGCGGCGCCGATGGCCGGCACGTGCGAGGTGTAGACGCTGGCGGTGATCTTGGCCATCAGAGCCCTGCCTTCTTCGGCTGCTCGCCGATGTAACGGTTGCCTTCGGGCGAGCGGCCGCCGGCCAGCATCATCGCCGCGTACTCGTCCTGGGTCATGCCGGTCATGCTGGCGGCCATGTACTGGAAGCTCTTGCCGTCGGTGGCGCCGATCTTGGCCAGGAAGTAGATGTTGCCGCCGGCGGCGATGCAGCGGTTCAGGTCGCGGGCCAGCACGGCCTGCTTCTGCTCCTCGCTCATCGGCCACTCGTCCAGGTAGGCCCGCTCGTCGGCCTTGAAGCGCTCGCGGTTGGGCGCCTTCATCAGCGACATGCAGAACTGGTTGAGCCAGTAGCCCTTGCGGCTCTGGTCGGCGTCGAAGATGGTCGTGCCGGGCACGTCCTTGTAGGGCTTGTCCAGGGCCATGTTCAGCCTTTCGCCTCGTCGGGCCAGTACAGGCGCATCGGGTTGTCCACCAGCAGCTTGCGCTGCAGCTCGGCGGTGGGCGCGATGTGCGGGATGAAGTCGACCAGCAGCCCGTCGTCGGGCATGTGGTCCTTCAGGTTGGGATGCGGCCAGTCGGTGCCCCAGAGCACGCGGTCGGGGAACTGCTCGACGATGCGGCGGGCAAAGGGCACGACGTCGCGGTAGGCAGCCTGCTCGCCGTCCAGCGCCCTGGGGCCGGTCACCGACAGGCGCTCGGGGCAGCTGACCTTGCTCCAGACGTTCGGGTGCTCGCGCATGAAGCGCTCGAACAGCGCGAACTCGGGCCCGTCGACCGGCTTGCTGACGTCGGGCCGGCCCATGTGGTCGACCACCACGGTGGTGGGCAGCGCGGTGAAGAAGTCCCACAGCTCGGGCAGGTCCACCGCCTCGAAGTAGATCACCACGTGCCAGCCCAGCTTGGCGATGCGGCCGGCGATCTCCATCAGCTCGTCCTTGGGCGTGAAGTCGACCAGGCGCTTGACGAAGTTGAAGCGCACGCCGCGCACGCCGGCGTCGTGCAGCTGCTGCAGCTCGGTGTCGCTGATGCTGCGGCGCACCGTGGCCACGCCGCGCGCCTTGCCGCCGCTGGCCAGGCAGGCGTCGACAAGGGCGCGGTTGTCGGCGCCGTGGCAGGTGGCCTGCACGATGACGTTGCGGGCGAAGCCCAGGTGGTCGCGCAGCGCGAACAGCTGGGCCTTGCTGGCGTCGCAGGGCGTGTACTTGCGCTCGGGCGCGTAGGGGAACTCGGCGCCGGGGCCGAAGACGTGGCAGTGCGCGTCCACGCTGCCGGGCGGCAGCTGGAAGCGCGGCTTGGACGGGCCGGTGTACCAGTCCAGCCAGCCGGCGGTCTTGCTGAAGTCGCCGGTGGTCGGCTTGTCGTTGGGCGTGCTCATCGGGGTTCAGTCCTGGGGGGGCTTGGCGTGGCCAAGAATGCGGTCGGCTTCGGTGCGCCAGTCCGCGCTGCGGGCGAAGCCGGGCGTGCCGCGGGCGCCGAACAGGCCGGCGTCGGCCAGGTCGGCCACCCAGGCCTGGCGCTCGGCGGTGCCGGCGGCGCTCCAGGGCTCCAGGCCGGCCTCGCGCACGGTTTCGGCGACCTCGCGCACCTCCTCGCTGCGGCGGCGGCCGTGCTCGATCACGCGCTGGAAGAAGTAGGCGGCCTGCTTCTCCCAGTCGATGCCCGGGAAGGTTTCATACAGGCTGGCGACCACCGCGTCCTCGACACCGTAGTGCCGCGCCGCGGTGAAGCTCTCGATGACCATGGCCTCCAGGCCCTTGATCATCACGCTGCGGCACATCTTGGTGGCACTGGCCACGCCCAGGCGTTCGCTGGCCACCTTGGAGGCGAAGCCCAGCGCGTTGAGCAGCGGCGACAGCTCGGCCGCGGCGCTGCCACCCAGCAGCAGCGGCACCTTGATCCGGTACGGCGGCACGCTGGTCATCACCGCGCCCTCGACGTAGCGCCCCCCTGCCCCGTCGACCAGCGCGGCCGCGCGCTGCTTGGCGCCGGGCGAGGCCGAGTTGAAGTCGAGGAAGAAGGCGCCGGGCCGCAGCGCCGGCGCGCAGGCCTGGGCCACGGCCACGGTCTGGCTGGCGGTGACGGCGCTGACGATGAAGTCGGCGTCGCGGGCCAGGTCGGCGTGGTCGTCGCACAGCGCCACGCCGTGGGCCAGCGCGTGGGCGCGCAGCGCCGGGCCGGCGTCGGCCTGGGCCAGCTTCAGGTCAAAGGCGCTGACGGTCAGGCCCTGGGCGCGCAGGTCCTCGGCCAGGATGCGGCCGACCTCGCCGTAGCCGACGAGGCCGATGTGCCACTGCTTCGGGTCGGGCGTCATCGCGGGTCAGTCGATGTACTTCAGGCCGGCGGCGGCCAGCGGCTCGCGCATCTTGTACATGTCCAGGCCCAGCACGCCGGCGGCCAGCTTGGCGCGCTTCTCGCCCTCGTTGGCCTCGCGGGCCTGGGCGGCGGCCAGGGTCTTGGCGGCCAGGGCGCGCGGCACGCAGACCACGCCGTCGTCGTCGGCCACGATCACGTCGCCCGGCGTCACCCACATGCCGGCGCAGACCACCGGGATGTTCACCGAGCCCAGCGTGGCCTTGATCGTGCCCTTGCTGCTGATGGCCTTGCTCCACACCGGGAAGCCCATGCGGGTCAGCTCCTTGATGTCGCGCACGCCGGCGTCGATGACCAGGGCGCGGGCGCCGCGGGCCTGGAAGCTGGTGGCCAGCAGGTCGCCGAAGTAGCCGTCGCTGCACTCGGCGGTGATCGCGGCGACGACGATGTCGCCGGGGCGGATCTGCTCGGCCACGACGTGCATCATCCAGTTGTCGCCCGGGTGCAGCAGCACGGTGACGGCGGTGCCCGAGACCTGGGCGCCGGCGTAGATCGGCCGCATATAGGGCTTCATCAGGCCAACGCGGCCCATGGCCTCGTGCACGGTGGCCGAGCCCAGCGCGGCCAGCGCGTCGACGGTGGCCGCGTCGGTGCGGCTGATGTTGCGGTAGACGACGCCCAGTTCGTACATGGTCAAGTGCTCCGGTGGGGTTGGGCGGCTCAGAGGCCGCGGGCCTTCAGCTGCGCGTCCAGCCGGCCGAAGACGCGGCGCGCATTGCCCTCGTAGATCGCGTGCTTTTCTTCGGCGCTGAGCTGGGTGCTGGCCTCGATGTAGCGCTTGGTGTCGTCGAAGTAGAAGCCGGTCTCGGGGTCGATGCCGCGCACCGCGCCGATCATCTCGCTGGCGAACAGGATGTTCTTCACCGGGATCACGCGGGTCAGCAGGTCGATGCCCGGCTGGTGGTAGACGCAGGTGTCGAAGAACACGTTGTTCAGCAGGTGCTCGGACAGCAGGGGCTTGTTCAGCTCCTGCGCCAGGCCGCGGTAGCGGCCCCAGTGGTAGGGCGCGGCGCCGCCGCCGTGCGGGATCAGGAACTTCAGCGTCGGGAAGTCCTTGAACAGGTCGCCCTGGATCAGCTGCATCACCGCCGTGGTGTCGGCGTTGATGTAGTGCGCGCCGGTGGTGTGGAAGCAGGCGTTGCAGCTGGTGCTGACGTGGACCATCGCCGGGATGTCGTACTCGACCATCTTCTCGTAGATCGGGTACCAGGCGCGGTCGGTCAGCGGCGGGCTGGTCCAGTGGCCGCCGGACGGGTCGGGGTTCAGGTTCAGGCCGACGTTGCCGTACTGCTCCACGCACTTGACCAGCTCGGGGATGCAGGTGGCCGGGTCCACGCCCGGGCTTTGCGGCAGCATCGCGGCCGGCACGAAGTGCTCGGGGAAGAGCTGGCTGACGCGGTAGCACAGCTCGTTGCAGATCGCCGCCCAGGTGCTGCTGACCTGGAAATCGCCGATGTGGTGGGCCATGAAGCTGGCGCGCGGGCTGAAGATGGTCAGGTCGCTGCCCCGCTCCTTCATCTTGGCCAGCTGGTTCAGCTCGATGGTCTCGCGGATCTCGTCGTCGCTGATCTTCAGGTCTGCCGCGCGGGGCATGGAAGCCGGGTCCTTCAGCGCGGCGATCTGCGCGTTGCGCCAGGTCTCCAGCGCCTTGGGCGCGGTGGTGTAGTGGCCGTGGACGTCGATGATCATCGGGGGCTCCTGCGTCGTGTCGTTCTGGGTGGGTTCGGTGGTGCGGCGGCTGGCCGGCAGCGCGGCGGGCGCTCGGCCCCTCAGGCCGGCGACATGCCCTGGCGCTGCTTGGCCGCCGCGGCGGCCGGCGCGGCCATGAAGGCCAGCAGCGCGCGCGCCGCCTCGGGCTGCGCGGCGGTGGCGCAGACGGCGCCGGAAAAGACGGTGTCGATGGCAATCTCGGCCGGCAGACCGCCGGCGATGGCGATGCCCGGCACATGAATCAGCTCGCTGCGCTGCTGGAAGCCGAGGGCGATCTCGCCGCGCGCCACCAGCGCGGCCACCGGCACGCCGGCCGGCGCCTGCTGCAGCCGGTCGGCCAGCTGGGCGCGCACGCCCCAGCGGTCGAACAGCGCCAGCAGCGCCGTGCCGCTGGGCCCGGTGGAGTAGCCGATGCTCGGCGCGGCCAGCACCGCGGCGCGCACCGCGGCCTCGCTGGACAGGTCGGGCAGCGACGCGCCGGCCGGCACCGCCACGGCGACCTCGGAATGCACCAGGTCGACCCGGCTGCCGGGCAGCACCTGGCCGGCGGCCTCCAGCTTGGCGATGGCGTCGGACGCCAGCACGACCAGGTCGAAGGCCTCGCCCGCGGCCACGCGCTTGGCGGCGTCCACGCCACCGACCGACTCGAACTGCACCTCGCCCGCGCCGCTGCGCTGCCAGTCCGCGGCCAGGTCGGCCAGCACCAGGCGGGTGGCCATCGACGAGATGCCGCGCAGGCGGGTGGACATGGGCAGGCTCCGGGAACGGGGAAGCCGCATTCTGGCCGCGCCGACCCCTGCAATCCAGGCATGGCTGGCGATAGCAGCTATGTCGCCTGGCTATATCGGTCGCGGACCGGAGACCTGGGAGGAAGAACACAGGGCACAGGTCGGCGACCGGCCGGCCGGCGCGGCGCCACAGGTTATCGACCGACGACGCGCCTTCTACCGGTGCGTAACGGCTGCTATCCGTCGGCTGCTCCGAGGCAGCCTCCGGCTCCCTTCGACCCACAGGAGTCAGTCTAGGCTCGAATCGGCAAGCCTGACAGCTGACGCTTCGAAGAGACGTATGCGGCGGCAGAGTCGCCTGCGATGCAGAGCGTGTCGTGGCCTTGATGTCGTGACGGTAGAAGTGGCAGAGGGAGTGGCAGAGGCCGCTACCATTGAAGAACACGCTGTTCGCAGGGGAGCAAAAGCATGAAGTTCCGGCTCGACAAGATCGCCATCAATCAATTCAAACGCATCGAAACGCTTGAAGTCGAGCTCCAGCCAATTACTGCTTTGGTTGGGGGTAACACAAGCGGCAAGAGCAGCGCACTGCAGGCGGCACAACTCGGCGTATCCATTCTGCAAGCAGCATTCCGAGGCAAAAGGGCAAACGGTGCATTCGACTTCGTGAGTACGGTTGCGAACGATTCCATTGTCTTCAGACCAACCGATCGACTGCTCGACTTGCGGCGCGGCGAGTCCGCAACGCAGAGCCTGGGCTTCTCAATAGCCTACAGCGGGGTGGACCTCGACACCAACGCAGACAAGCAGCTCACCATCGAAGTCCACCGCGGAAAGAACGCCAACATCGCAATCACCCGTACTGGCGACAATGATTTGGCTGGATTGCTGGCAGACCCTGATCGCCCCTTTTCGATTCTCACTCCGGGTCTTTCAGGCATACCTCTCCGAGAAGAGTGGCGGACCAAGGGTGCAATGGACGCCGCCGTCATGCATGGCGATGCCAATCTATATCTGCGGACTGTCCTTGATCATCTGTTCACTCGCGATCTGGACGAGACGGCCCGAACAGCATGGCGTCGCGGCAGAGATATCACTGTTCTCCCGGTCGACAGTGGATGGAAGACATTTTCCACACTATTGGATCGCTGCTACCCAGGCAGCCGAGTCATCGTTGACCACAACCCGCAGCACGATCGACATGTCAAGGTTGAAGTTGAGTTCGGGGGCGCGCGCGTCACCCTCGACATGGCTTCAACGGGGATGCTTCAGGTCATTCAAATCATCGCGTACACCTGCTTCTACGCGCCGCCGCTTCTGCTTCTTGATGAACCCGATGCGCACTTGCATGCAGACAGCCAAGGACGCCTCTATGAGGCGCTGAAAGGGGTCGCTGCGGTAACGCAGACTCGGATTCTCTTTGCCAGTCATTCGCCACAGCTCATTCAGCGCCTGATGTACGACTCAGTTGCTAGCGTTGTTTGGATGAGCGACGGTGCCAAGGTGCCCGTAGACACTGCCCAGCGACCGGCCATCCCAATCCTCATGACGCTGGGTGCGCTCTCAGCTGGCGCCGATGCGTTCGACCCTGGTAGACCGATGATCCTCATGACTGAGGACAAGCTGACGAGACCTGTGACTACCCTGGCAAAGGCTAACGGGGCACCAGACAACCTCGCTGTTCTCTCCTACAACGGCTGCGGAAATCTTCCAGCGGCGAGATTGCTGGCAAGCATGATCACCGACATGCGCCCCGACGCGCGAATTGTCCTTCATCGAGATCGCGACTTCCGTACTGCACCGGAGATGCAGTTTGAGCTATCTACGGCTGCCGCCGAGCGCCAGCGCAATGGCGTCGAGCGAGTCGAAGAGGTCTTTACTCCACTGAACGATGTGGAACACTCGTTCGCCCAACCAGCTCATCTCAAGGCAGTCTTTCAGGACCTGGATCCGGAAATGATTGATGCTGCGATCACTGACGTATCTGCCTTTAGGCGAGACGTTCTAGTCAACGCTGCGCGGGTCGCTCGTGAGCAGATTCGCTCGACCCTGTATGAGGTTCCTCGTAAGCGCGGCAAGCCGGAGTGGGCGACATCAGGCATGCCAGATAACCCGCCGCCGGTCAACGACTTCCTTCCTGCGAATGGTTTGACGCCGGTATCGTTCGTCCAGGCCCACGGCAAGATGTTGATGGATGGGCTACGCCCCAAGATTCATCAATACGTCGGGGGATCATCGCAGGCTTCAGACGCGCGGGTCTACACAACCACACCTCATCTGCTGACACCGACATGGACAGCGGCATTCCAACAGTAGGCGAAGGCCGGCTACTTGAAACAGCTTCGCCGTGAGGCTCACTCGACACTCGCGAAGGGGCCGCTCAGGCAAGAGGTCAACCGGGCGGCAGTGAGAGCCTGCGAGCGGGCAAACTGGCAGCCGAAGAGCGACGAACGCCAACCTCCGCTTATGGCCGGCTGCGGACCGGCGGCTGCTTGGCCCGACGCCCAGCGCGCCGCAGGCCACTCGCCGGATCAACCCGGCTGCGACTGCGCCGCCGCGCCCTGGGGCAGCGCGCGCACCAGTTCAGTCAGCAGGCGCGTGGCCTGGCGCATCAGCGGGCTGGGCCGCTTGTGGGCAGAGACGGCCAGGCACAGCACGCTGACCAGGCGCGGCTCGACCAAGGTGCGCACGCGCAGCTGGTCGGCGCGGCCCGAGGCCGCCACCGCGCTGGCGTGCAGCACGGCGTGGCCGTAGCCGGCGCAGACCAGGTCGATGATCGCGGCGATGCTGCTGACCTCCCAGGCGATGTCCAGCTTCAGGCCGGACAGCACGGCCTGGGTCTCCAGCAGCTTGCGGATGGCGTGGCCGCGCTCGGGCACCACCAGCGGGTGGCGCGGCAGCTCGCGCAGCGGCAGCACGGCGGCCGCTGCGCGCTCACCGGGGCCGCCGGCCGGCGACACCAGGCACAGCGCCTCCTCCAGCACCGGGCTGATCTCCAGCGCCGGCTGGGCCTCGGGGTTGTAGAGCAGGCCCAGGTCGACGCGGCCGGTGGCGATCCACTCGGCGATGTGGCTGGACAGGCCCTCGACGATGGCCAGCCGGGCGCGCGGCAGCCGGCGCTGGAAGCCGTCGATCAGCGGCAGCGTCAGCTGCCGGCCCACCGAGGGCGGCAGGCCGATGGTGATGCGGCCCACCGGCTCGTCGCGGCTGGCGCCCATGTCGCTCTCGGCCTGGGCCAGCGCCTGCAGGATGTTGACGCCGTGCTCGTACAGGCGGCGGCCGGCCTCGGTCAGCACCACGCCGCGGCCGTTGCGCAGCAGCAGGGTCTCGCGCAGGTCGGTCTCCAGCGCGCGCACCTGGCGGCTGAGCGCGGGCTGGGCGATGTCCAGCACCAGCGCCGCCTTGCTGAAGCTGCCCAGCTCGGCGACGTGGACGAAGTACTCGAGCTGCTTGAAGTTCATCGTCATGCGCTGGTCGACCCGGTTCAGCCCGCCTCGATCTTGGCCGCGCGCGCCACCGCGGCCCAGCGCGCCGTTTCGGCCGCCAGGTGGCGGCGCAGGTCCTCGGCGCTGCCGCCGGCCAGGCGCACGCCCAGGGTCCGCAGCTGGCGCTGCACGGCGGGCCGGGCCAGCGCGGCGTTGGCCGCCTGGTTCAGCCGCGCCAGCACCGCGGCCGGCGTGCGCGCCGGCGCGGCCAGCGCGTTCCACGAGCTCACGTCGTAGCCGGCCAGCGCCGCACCGCCGGCCTCGGCCACGGTGGGCACGGCGGGCAGGTAGGGGTGGCGCTGCGCGGCGGCCACGGCCAAGGCGCGCAGGCCGGCGCCGCCCTCCCCGGCCGGCGCCAGCTGGCCCAGCCAGGGGCCGAGGATCTCGATGGCCGCGTCGACCTCGCCGCCGCGCAGCGCGCCCAACAGCGCCGGCGTGGCCTTGTAGGGCACGACCAGCGCGTCGACGCCGGCGCGCTGCAGCAGCCAGTGCGCGGCCAGGTGCTGGGTGCTGCCGGCGGCCACCGTGCCCAGCGTCAGCCGGCCGGGGGCGGCCCGGGCGCGGGCCAGCAGGTCGGCCAGGCTGCGCAGCGGCGACGCGGCCGGCACGAACAGCGCCAGGTCGAAGCGCGCCAGCAGGCACACCGGGGCGAAGTCGCGCTGCGCGTCGTAGGGCAGCTGGCGGAACAGCGCCGGCGCCACCGCGTGGCCGTTGCTCATCAGCAGCAGGGTGTGGCCGTCGGGCGCGGCCTGGGCCACGGCCTGGCTGGCGTGGATGCTGCCGGCGCCGGGCCGGTTGTCCACCACCACCGCCTGGCCCAGCTCGGCGGCCAGGCCCTGGCCCAGCGCGCGGGCGGTCAGGTCGGCGATGCCGCCGGGAGCGAAGGGCACGAGCAGCGTCAGCGGCCGCTGCGGGAAGGCCGCGGCCTGGGCACGGGCGCCGGCCGGCAGCGCCGCCAGGCCGCCCGCCGTGCCCAGGACGCCGAGCCCGCCCAGCCCGCCGATCACGCCCAGCAGCGCCCGGCGCGCAGGCAGGCACGGCGCTGTGGCGGGGCCAGGGGGCGCGGGGCGCGGGGACGTGGGGTCTGGGGTGGGCATCGGTGTCACCGGCGCTGCAGTGGCGCGCGCCGGCGGGCGCTATTGTCCGGCAGGCGCGCCGCCGGCCATGGCGGCTGCGCCCGTCCCCCTGCCACTCCGCCGGAGCCCCCACGATGCACTACCCCACGACCGGCCGCGCCCCGGGCCTGAAGCACGACCCGTTCAAGGCCCTGGTGGTGCCGCGGCCGATCGGCTGGATCGCCACGGTCGACGCCGACGGCCGGCCCAACCTGGCGCCCTACAGCTTCTTCAACGGCGTCAGCGACCGGCCGCCGATGGTGATGTTCGCCTCCGCCGGCCACAAGGACACGCTGCGCAATGTGCAGGCCACCGGCGAGTTCACCTGCTCGCTGGCGACGCACGCGCTGCGCGACGCGATGAACCTGAGCTCGGCCGCGGTGGCGCCGGGCGTCGACGAGTTCCGCCTGGCCGGCGTCACCCCGGCGCCGTCGCTGAAGGTGCGGCCGCCGCGGGTGGCCGAGTCGCCGGCCGCGCTGGAGTGCAAGGTCTGGCAGGTCATCCCGCTGCCGGCGCCGCCGGCGCGCCCCGGCGCCACGCAGGCGCCCGAGGGCTACACCCTGGTGATCGGCGAGGTGCTGGCGGTCTACATCGACGACGCCTACGTGGCCGACGGCATCGTCGACACCGCGCGCATGCAGCCGCTGGCGCGGCTGGGCTACATGGACTACAGCACCGTCACCGCCGACGTGATGTTCACGCTGAACCGGCCGGTGGCCAGCCCGGACGGCCAGAGTGCCAGCGTGCAGCCCGGGCCCTGGGACGGCGTGTACCGCTGAGCTGACGGCGCGGGCCGGGCCGTTCCACCCGCCCGCAGCGCTCAGCCTCTTAGGCCGCGGCCGGTTCGCGGTCCAGCCGGAAGGCGGCCACCACGGTGGACAGCTCCTGCGCCTGCTGGCGCAGGCTCTCGGCGGCAGCGGCGCTTTCCTCGACCAGGGCCGCGTTCTGCTGCGTGCCGTTGTCCAGCGAGCCCACCGCCTGGTTGACCTGGGCGATGCCCTGGCTCTGGTCCTCGGTGCTGGTGTGGATCTCGGCGATCAGCGCGGTCACCTTGCGCACCTGGGCGACGATCTCGGTCATCGTCGCGCCGGCCTCGGCCACCTGGCGGCTGCCGGCGTCCACCCGCGCGGCCGAGGCGTCGATCAGGCCCTTGATCTCCTTGGCCGCCGCGGCGCTGCGCTGCGCCAGCGTGCGCACCTCGCCGGCCACCACGGCGAAGCCGCCGCCCTGCTCGCCGGCCCGGGCGGCCTCCACCGCGGCGTTGAGCGCCAGGATGTTGGTCTGGAAGGCGATGCCGTCGATGGTGCCGATGATGTCGACGATGCGCCGGCTGGCGTCGGCGATCTCGCCCATCGTGCCGACCACCCGCTGCACCACCTGGCCGCCCTCGGCGGCCACGCCGGCGGCGCTGCCGGCCAGCTCGCTGGCCTGGCGCGCGCCCTGGGCGCTGGCCTGCACCGCATCGGTCATGTGCTGCATCTGCGCCGCCGTCTGCTGCAGCGCGCTGGCCTGGGTCTCGGTGCGGCCCGACAGGTCCTGGTTGCCGGTGGCGATCTGGTCGGACGCGGTGGCGATGCTGTCGGCGGCGTGGCGCACGCGGCCGATCAGGCCGACCAGGCCGGTCTGCATGCGCCCCATCGAGGCCAGCACGCTGCCCGCCGGCGCCAGCTCGGCCCCGGGGATCGGCCGCAGGTCGCCGTCGGCCACGCGGCTGACGGCGTCGCTGAGCACGGCCGGCTCGGCGCCCAGCGCCCGCGTCAGCGAGCGCACCGTGGTCCAGCCGGCGCCGCAGGCCACGCCGACGGACAGCAGGGCCAGGCCCAGCATCAGCGTGCGGTAGCCGTCGGCGCTCGCCTGCTGCGCGGCCACCGCCTCGCGGCTGGCGGCGGTGGCGGCGGCGCTGTTGTCGTCCAGCGCCTTGTTCAGCTGGGCCAGCAGCGGGATGCACTCGGCCTGCATCTTGGTCACCGCGGCCTGGTGGTCGCCCTTGCTGGCCAGTTCCACCACCGCCAGGGCCACCGGCTCGTAGGCCTTCTCGATGCGGTTGATCTCGGCGGCCAGCGCGCGGATGCGCTCGCCGCCACTGGTGTCGCGGGCCACCGCCTCGTTGTAGCGGGCCAGCAGCGCGACGACCTCGGCGTGCGCCTTGCGCGCCAGCTGGGCATGGCCGTCGCGCTCGGCCTGCTCGGTGGCGATGAGCAGGTTGCGCGCGGCGATGGCGCGGTTCTTCATCGCGTGGCCCAGGTTCGCGGCCAGGCTGGCGCGCTGCACCGGGCCGTTGCTGTAGTCGGCGAAGCCGGCGGCGGCGCGGTGGAGCCCGTTCAGTGCCAGCCCGGCCAGCAGGGCGCAGCAGGCGGCGGCTGCGCCGAAACCCATGAACAGGCGCTGTCGCACCGTCAACGATTGGATCTTGACCATCGGGTGTTTCCGTTCTTCTGTGAGACCAGGGCCGCCGGTTGGCAGTCGTTCACTCGAGGTCAGCGCTGCGGGGGGCAACGACTTATCCCCAAGCCCGCAGTGGATTTCGGGGGAAAAATGCTGAAACTGAGGGTACAGGCATGGGTGTTAGCCCTGAGGTGACCGTCATGGATCACGCCGCACCGGTGCGCGGCCGGGCCCGGCGCCGGCAGACCATGAAAAAAGGCCGCCCGAGGGCGGCCTGGTGCGGCGGGTGGGCGGTGGGCCTGCTCAGGCGCGGCGCGGCGCGTACTTGCCCAGCTCGATCTTGGCGATGGCGTTGCGGTGCACCTCGTCCGGGCCGTCGACGATGCGCACGGTGCGCTGGTGGGCATAGGCCTCGGCCAGCCAGGTGTCCTGGCTGACGCCGGCGGCGCCGTAGGCCTGGATCGCCCAGTCCACCACCTTGCAGCTCATGTTCGGCGCGACGACCTTGATCATCGCGATCTCGGCCTTGGCCACCTTGTTGCCGACCACGTCCATGCGGTGCGCGGCGTTCAGCGTCAGCAGGCGGGCCTGGTCGATCATGCAGCGGCTCTCGGCGATGCGCTCGGCCCACACGCTCTGCTGCGACAGCGGCTTGCCGAAGGCGATGCGGCCCGACAGGCGCTTGCACATCATCTCCAGCGCGCGCTCGGCGGCGCCGATCGAGCGCATGCAGTGGTGGATGCGGCCGGGGCCGAGGCGGCCCTGGGCGATCTCGAAGCCGCGGCCCTCGCCCAGCAGGATGTTCTCGACCGGCACGCGCACGTTGTCGAGCACGATCTCCATGTGGCCGTGCGGCGCGTCGTCGTAGCCGAAGACGTGCAGCGCGCGCTGCACCGTGACGCCCGGGGTGTTGCGCGGCACCAGCACCATCGACTGCTGGGCGTGGCGCGGGCCGTCCGGGTCGGTCTTGCCCATCACGATGAAGATGGCGCAGTTGGACACGCCGGCACCCGACGAATACCACTTGCGGCCGTTGATCACGTAGTGGTCGCCGTCGCGCTGGATGCGGCACTCGATGTTGGTGGCGTCCGACGAGGCCACCGCCGGCTCGGTCATCAGGAAGGCCGAGCGGATGTCGCCGCGCAGCAGCGGCTCCAGCCACTGGTCCTTCTGCGCCTCGGTGGCGTAGCGCTCCAGCGTCTCCATGTTGCCGGTGTCGGGCGCGTTGCAGTTGAACACCTCGGCCGACCACATCACGCGGCCCATCTGCTCGCACAGCGGCGCGTAGTCCAGGTTCGACAGGCCCTCGGGCGCGCGGTGGCTGTGCGGCAGGAACAGGTTCCACAGGCCGGCGGCCTTGGCCTTGGGCTTGAGCTCCTCGATCAGATCCATCGGCTCCCACTCGGTGCCGGCCTTGCGGCGGGCGTGCAGTTCGGCGTGGTGGCGGGCCTCGTTCGGGTAGATGTGCTCGTCGAAGAAGGCGCGCATGCGCTCCAGCAGGTCTTGGGTGCGGGCAGAGGGTTCGGCAAACATGGGGGATCTCCTGGTGGGGCGTCTCGGCGGCCGCACGGCGGGTGGGGCGCGGCCGGCGGGATTGAACCACCGGCCACCCCCGCGGGGCGGTCGCCAACGTGACGTACCGGATAGCCTTGCTGCGGCGCACAATCCTGACCCCGGCGCGGCGGCTGCGCCGTCAGCCGGCTGCAAAGCGTGGCGCCTAAGCTGGCGCCGCGTTCAGCCACCGCCGCCCCTTCCACCCTGCCCTGCCGGCCCACCCGGGCCGGCCACCACGAGGAGCCCTGCCATGACCCCAACCCGTGACGTCTACGTCGTCGCCGCCGCCCGCACCGCCATCGGCACCTTCGGCGGCACGCTGAAGGACACGCCGCCGGTCGACCTGGCCACCACCGCGATCAAGGCCGCGCTGGCGCGCAGCGGCGTCGACGCCGCGCGCATCGGCCACGTGGCCATGGGCACGGTGATTCCCACCGAGACGCGCGACGCCTACCTGGGCCGCGTGGCCGCGGTCAACGCCGGCATCCCCAAGGAGACGCCGGCCTTCAACGTCAACCGGCTGTGCGGCTCGGGCCTGCAGGCCATCGTCTCGGCCGCCCAGGCGGTGATGCTGGGCGACTGCGAGCTGGCCGTCGGCGCCGGCGCCGAGAGCATGTCGCGCGGCCCCTACCTGCTGCCGGCGGCGCGCTGGGGCGCGCGCATGGGCGACGCGCAGATGCTCGACTACATGGTCGGCATCCTGCACGATCCCTTCCACAAGATCCACATGGGCATCACGGCCGAGAACGTGGCCGAGCAGTTCGGCATCAGCCGCCAGCAGCAGGACGAGGCCGCGGTCGAGAGCCACCGCCGCGCCGCCGCGGCCATCGCCGCCGGCCGCTTCACCGAGCAGATCGCGCCGGTGGAGATCGTCACCCGCAAGGGCACGATCCAGTTCGTCACCGACGAGCACGTGAAGGCCGACACCACGCTGGAGGTGCTGGCCAAGATGCGCCCGGCCTTCAAGAAGGACGGCACGGTGACCGCCGGCAACGCCTCGGGCATCAACGACGGCGCCGGCGCGGTGGTGCTGGCCAGCGGCGAGGCGGTGAAGTCGGGCAACCTCAAGCCGCTGGCCCGGCTGGTGGGCTACGCGCACGCCGGCGTCGAGCCGACGATCATGGGCATCGGCCCGGTGCCGGCGACCAAGCTGGTGCTGCAGCGCACCGGCCTGAAGGTGTCGGACCTGGACGTGATCGAGGCCAACGAGGCCTTCGCCGCCCAGGCCTGCGCGGTGACCAAGGGGCTGGAGCTGGACCCGGCCAAGGTCAACCCCAACGGCTCTGGCATCTCGTTGGGCCACCCGGTGGGCGCCACCGGCGCCATCATCACCACCAAGGCGATCTACGAGCTGCAGCGCACCGGCGGCCGCTACGCGCTGGTGACCATGTGCATCGGCGGTGGCCAGGGCATCGCGGCGATCTTCGAGCGCTGCTGATGTGCTTCGCCGAGGGGTGAACTTCGCCTCTCGGCGCGTTGTTGCCGCTCTCTGGGCCTTCGCGGCGAAGACTGGCGCTGGTCGTCGCGTAAGCAAAGCGGCGTCGCCGCCGCATGCGCGGGGTTGTTGTCCGCAGGGCTCGGTGGTGCTGCGCGGTGGCCGGTACCCGGCCCGGGCGATCTGTGGGGCGGCGAGCAGCACAGCGCCAGGGTCGGCACGCCGGCGCAGCCGGCGTGCTTCGTGAACTGACTCGCCGCGCTTGTTCGAGCGCAGCGGCTGCGTAAGCAGGCGCGTAGCGAGTTGCGCGGCGCGACCCTGGCGCGCGCAGCGCAGCGGAGTCGGCGCCAACGGCGCCGACCGCCCCAGTGTGAGCCCGGGTCGGGTACCGGCCGTCGCGCCCGCTCTGACCTCTGCAAGCAAGGACCGCAACGCGCCGCAGGCAGATCGGCACCCGCCTGCTCAGATCAGATCGTGACGCCGAAGGCCTCGGTGAAGGCCGGCTTGGCGTAGGCGTCGGCCGCGTAGGCGAAGCCCTTGTCGCCCCAGCCGGTGCCCCAGCTGTTGCGCACGATGAAGCGGCCGTTGACGTAGCCCACCAGGGCCACGCAGTGGCCGCCCTGGGTGCTGGCCGGGTCGTAGACGTCGAGCTTGCCCTTGGTCGCGGTGGCGTTCATGAAGGCCTTGTCGACGTCCAGCCGGGTCAGGATCGGGCCCTTGGTGGCCAGCCAGTTGCGCCAGGCCGCCAGGTCGCGGCCCAGGTTGAAGTAGCTGGCGATGCGCCGCTGCGCGGCCAGCGCGTAGAAGGTGTTGGCGGTGCCGGTGTACATCTGCGAGGCACCGCCCAGCTTGAACGGCAGCACCTTGTCGGTGACCACGCCGAACTTCTGCGCGATCGACAGCGCCGCGGTCAGCCAGGTGCCGTCGCTCTCGATGAAGCTGGTCGGACGGGTGGTGTACTGGTCGGTCTCCTTCGAGGCCATCCACATGAAGCGCGGCGACAGCGGCTCGGTCTTGGCCAGCTTGCCGGCCTTGACGAAATGCCAGCGCAGCACGCCCTCGGCCGTGCCCCAGCCGACGCAGGAGCCGGTGTTGCCCTGGTCGCCCACGGCCCACCAGGCCTCGCGCAGGTCGACGTTGGCGGCCGCGGCGGCGGCGCCCTTGGCGCTCTTGGGCCGCTCGGCCACGCCGGCGGCCACCGCGGTGTCCAGCGTCCAGTTCTTCTCGGGCTTGGGCGACGGGATGCAGTTCAGGATGTAGGACGTTGCGGCGGTGCTGCTCGCCTTCTTGCGGGTGGCCATGCGGATCTCCTCGTGGACAGGGGTGTCGCCCGGCGCGTCGGCGCGGGCTGCACGCATGCTCGGTGCACGGCGCCACCGCCGTCACCCTGAGTTCTAGGGACGGTTCGCCTCGATCGGCGATGTGGCTTGGCCGTGGCGGCTTCGCCGCGGGCGGGCCCCAGCCCGCGCACAGCGGTTAAGCTGCCGCACCGCAGCATTCACGCCGCAGTTCCGCAGACCGCAGCTCGCCACCAGGAGAACCAGAGCATGAACATCCAGACCATCGGCGTCATCGGCGCCGGCACCATGGGCAACGGCATCGCGCAGGCCTGCGCGGTCAGCGGCCTGGACGTGGTGATGGTGGACATTTCCGACGCCGCCGTGCAGCGCGGCCTGGCCACCGTGTCGTCCAGCCTGGACCGCCTGGTCAAGAAGGACAAGCTCAGCGCCGAGGCCAAGGCCGCGGCGATGGCCCGCATCCAGGTCAGCACCGACTACGCCGCGCTCAAGCCCGCCCAGCTGGTCATCGAGGCCGCCACCGAGAACGCCGACCTCAAGCGCAAGATCCTGCAGCAGCTGGACGACATGCTGCCGGCAGAGACCCTGGTGGCCACCAACACCAGCTCGATCTCGATCACCCAGCTGGCCGCCTCGACCAAGCGCCCGGACCGCTTCATCGGCATGCACTTCTTCAACCCGGTGCCGATGATGGCGCTGGTCGAGGTGATCCGCGGCCTGCAGACCAGCGACGCCACCCACGACGCCGTCTACGCCATGGCCCAGCGCCTGGGCAAGACGCCGATCACGGTGAAGAACGCGCCGGGCTTCGTGGTCAACCGCATCCTGATCCCGATGATCAACGAGGCCTTCTTCGTGCTGGCCGAGGGCCTGGCCACCGCCGAGGACATCGACGCCGGCATGAAGCTGGGCACCAACCAGCCGATCGGCCCGCTGGCGCTGGCCGACATGATCGGCCTGGACGTCTGCCTGGCGGTGATGAACGTCTACGTCGAGCAGTTCGCCGATTCCAAGTACCGCCCCGCGCCGCTGCTCAAGGAGATGGTCGCCGCCGGCTGGCTGGGCCGCAAGACCGGCCGCGGCGTCTACACCTACGCCTGAGCGGCGGCCGCCCGCGCCGCCGCCAGCCGGCGCTGCAGCTCGGCGCGCAGCGGCTGCAGCGCGCCCAGCACGGCCTCGTAGTCGTGCGCGTCCAGCGGCTGCATCAGCGCCGCGGCGGCCGGCGGGCCGAAGACGGCGACCAGCTGCGGCTCCAGCGCGCGCAGGCGCAGGCCGGCGCCGAAGTCGGCCGCCGCCAGGCGCTGCACCAGCTCGTCCAGCGCCGCGGCCAGCGCGGCCATCGCCGAGGGTGGCGGCTGCGGCGGCGCGGCCGAGGGTTCCGGCGGCAGGCGGCGCAGGATGGCGGCGACCAGCGCCTGCTGCGTCGCCTTGAGCTGGGTCAAGGGCCCGGCCAGCAAGGCCGCGGCCTCGGCGCCGGGCGTCGACGCCGGCAGCTGCTCGATGCGCTGCTCCAGCGCCTGCGCCAGCTGCATCAGCTCGACCGCGCCGACCGCACCGCAGGCGCCGCGCAGCGAGTGCAGCAGCCCGCGGGCGTTGGCCAGGTCGCCGGCGGCCAGCGCCGCGGCCACCGCGCCGACGCCGTCGGCCTGGTGGGTGACGAACTGGCGCAGCACGCGCACGAAGACCTGGTCGCGGCCGGGCAGGTACAGCAGCGCCCGCGACAGCGTCAGCCCGGGGATGTCGGAGAAGTCCGGCGCCGCGCCGGCGCGGCCCTCCACCGCCGGCAGCGCCCGCACCGGCATCGGGGCCACCGCCGGCGGACGCGGTGCCGCCGCGCGCGGCCGCGTCGGCAGCCAGCGCGACAGCATCGCGTACAGCAGCTCGGGCTCGACCGGCTTGGCCAGGTGGTCGTTCATCCCGGCGTCCAGGCAGGCCTGGCGGTCGTCGCCGAAGGCGTTGGCGGTCATCGCCAGGATCGGCGTGTGCGCGTAGGCGGGCAGCGCGCGCAGCTGGCGGGTGGCGGCCAGGCCGTCCATCAGCGGCATCTGCATGTCCATCAGCACCAGGTCGTAGCTGCGCTGGCGGGCCAGCGCCACCGCCTGCGCGCCGTCGCCGGCCAGGTCCACCGCCAGGCCCACCGCGCGCAGCAGCTCGGTGGCCACCTCCTGGTTGATCGGGTTGTCCTCGGCCAGCAGCACGCGCGCGCCGGCCAGGCGGTCGTGCAGCAGGCGCTCGTGCTCGGTGTGCAGCGGGCCGGGCTCGGACGTCGGCCAGCCGCCGGCCAGGCGGCTGAGCCGGCGGTGCAGGCTGCTCAGCGTCACCGGCTTGGTGAGCAGGCCGGCAAAGCCGGCGGCGCGCTGCAGCACCGCGGGGTCGGCCTGGTCGGCATCGGTCACCAGCAGGCAGGCCGGCAGCGCCGCGTCGCCCAGCTGCGCGCGCAGCTGCGCCAGCGTGGCGCTGCCGTCGGGCTCGGGCATGCGGTCGTCCAGCAGCAGCAGCTCGTAGGGCTGGCGCTCGGCCACGGCCTGGCGCAGCCGGGCCAGCGCCTCGGCGCCGCCGGCGGCGGTGTCGGCGTGCAGGCCCAGGCGGCGCAGGAACTCGGCCAGCGCCACGCGGGCCTCGCCCAGGTCGTCGACGACCAGGGTTCGCCGGCCCTGCAGCGGCACCAGGGTCTCGGGCGGGCGCACGCCGGGGGCGCGCTGCAGGCGCGCACTGAACCAGAAGCAGCTGCCCTGCCCCGGCATGCTGTGCACGCCGACCTCGCCGCCCATCAGCTGCGCCAGCCGGCGGGTGATGGCCAGGCCCAGGCCGGTGCCGCCGAAGCGCCGGGTGGTGCTGGCGTCGGCCTGCTCGAAGGCGTTGAACAGCCCGTCGAGCTTGTCCGGCGGCACGCCGACGCCGGTGTCGCGCACCGCGAAGCGCACACTCAGCGCGTCGGCCTCGGCGCGCTGCAGCTCGCAGCGCAGCACGATCGACCCGCGCTCGGTGAACTTCACCGCGTTGCTCAGCAGGTTCAGCAGCGCCTGCGACACCCGGGTCGGGTCGCCGCGCAGCCCCGGCGGCACGCCGTCGGTCTGCACCACCAGCTCCAGCCCCTTGGCGCGGGCGCGCTCGGCCACCAGCGCGCAGGTGCGCGACAGCACCTCGTCGATGCGGAAGTCGGTGTGCTCGAGCTGCAGCTTGCCGGACTCGATCTTGCTCAGGTCCAGCACGTCGTTGATGACGTCCAGCAGGTGGTGCGCCGCGTCCGAGACCTTGCCCAGCCGCTCCAGCGCCATCGGGTCGCGCAGGTCGCGCTGCATCAGGTGCGTCAGGCCGATGATCGCGTTCATCGGCGTGCGGATCTCGTGGCTCATGTTGGCCAGGAACGCGCTCTTGGCCCGGTTGGCGGCCTCGGCGCGGTCGCGCGCGGCGACCAGCTGCTCGTTGAGCGCCTGCAGCCTGAGCTCGGCCTGCTTGACCTCGGAGATGTCCGAGACCAGCACGAACAGCCCGACGACCCGGTCGCCGGCACGGTCGGGCACGTAGTGGATCCAGACGTAGCGCACCTCGCCGGCCTCGCTGACCAGCGGGTACTCGAAGTGCTGCGCCGTGCCGCCCAGCGCGGCGGCGAAGGCGGCCTCGCCCGCGTCGTCCTCCGGCGCGCCGATCAGCGCCGCGCGGGTCTGGCCGACCACCTCCTCGCCGCGGCCGAACCACTCGCGGTAGGGCCGGTTGGCGAAGCGAAGCACCCGCGCGGCGTCCCAGTAGCCGACCATGTCGGGGATGTTGTCGGCGATCGAGGCCAGGAAGCGCTCGCCCTCGGCGCGCGCGCGCATCGCCTGCTCCAGTTCCTGGGTGCGCAGCGCCACCTGCGCCTGCAGGTGCTGGCGGTGCTCGGCCAGTTCGGCCTCCACGCGCTTGCGCGCGGTGATGTCCTCGACCACCGAGACGAAGTGCCGCGGCCGGCCCTGCTCGTCGCGCACCAGCGACAAGGAGCGCACCACCCAGATCGTGCTGCCGTCGCGGCGCAGGTAGCGCTTCTCCAGCCGGGCGGTGCGCAGCGCGCCGTCGAGCAGCTGGCGTTGCTGGGCCAGCTCGGCCGCGCGGTCGTCGGGGTGGGTCGGCGCCAGGCGGTCCAGCGCCAGCATGGCCTCGTGGTCGAGGCCGGCGATCTCGCACAGGCGCGGGTTGGCGCTGAGCCAGCGGCCCTCGAGCGTGCTCTCGCCGATGCCGACCGCCGAGTTCTCGAAGGTGGCGCGGTAGCGCGCCTCGCTCTCGCGCAGCGCCGCCTGCACGCGCTGCGCCTCGGTGACGTCGCGGCAGACGCAGAAATGCACCTGGCGGCCCGACAGCGCCAGCCGGGTGCTGCCGACCTCGACCTGGCGCAGCTCGCCGTCGCTGCGGCGCATCGTCACCAGCAGGCTGCGCGGCGGCCGGCCGGTGTCGGCCATGGCCGCGCGCAGCAGCTCGGGGTCGTGGCTGGCGTCCCAGTCCGACACCCGCATGCGCATGACCTCGTCGAGCCGGTAGCCCAGCAGGCGCGCGAAGGCCGGGTTGGCCTCGTCGACCGTGCCGTCGGGGTTGAGCACGACCACGCCGTCGGGCGAGTGCTCGATCATCACCTGGCGGCGCAGCGCGTCGTCGGCCAGCCGCTGCTGGATGCGGCGCTGCTCGGTGATGTCCTGGATGGTGCCCAGCAGGCGCAGCGGCCGGCCCTCGGCATCGCGCTCGACCAGCGCGCGCTCGCGCACACAGCGCAGCTGGCCGTCGCCGGCGAACAACCGCAGGTCGACCACGAACAGGCCCTCGCCGGCCAGCGCCGCCGCGCGCGCGGCCAGCAGCGCCTCGCGGTCGTCGCGGTGCACGAAGCGCAGGAACTCGTCGCGGCTGGCACCGCCGTGCAGCGCGGCGCCGTCGGCCACGCCCAGCATCCGCGGCACGTCCTCGCTCCAGGCGATGCGGTCGCTGGCCAGGTCCCACTCCCAGACGCCCATGCCGCTGGCCTGCAGCGCCAGGCTCAGCCGCCGCTCGCTGTCGCGCAGCGCCGCCTCGGCCAGCTTGCGCTGGCCGACATCGCGGCAGACGGCGAAGACCAGGGCCTGGCCGTCGACCCGGGCCGAGCTGGCGCTGACCTCCAGGTGCAGCAGGCTGCCGTCGGCGCGCCGCAGGCTGGTGTCCAGGCTCCAGCGCGCGGCCGCCGCCTCGTCCGCCCCCGTGGCCGCCGCGCCCGGCAGCGCGGCCGCCGGCAGCTCGATGCCCAGCACCGCGGCGGGCAGGCCGGTCAGCTCGGCCACCGGGCGGCGCAGCATCTCGGCCATCGCCGGGTTGGCCTCGAGCACGCGGCCCTGGGCGTCGAGCACCAGCACGCCGTCGCGCGACTGCTCGATCAGCTCGCGCCGGCGCACCGTCTCGGCGGCGATGCGGGCCTGGGCCTCGCGCCAGTCGGTGATGTCGCGCAGCGTGCCGACCATGCGCTGCGGCTGTCCGGCGGCGTCGCGTTCCAGCCGGCCGCGGTCCTCGACCCAGCGCAGCGTGCCGTCGCGGCCGCGCACCCGCAGGTCGACGACGAAGTCGCCCCCGCCCGACAGCGCCTCGCGGATCGCCGCGTCCAGCCGCGCGTGGTCGGCCGGCTCGATGTTGGCGTACATCTGCGGCTGCGGCACCACGCCGCCCTCGGGCCCGGGCGAGGGGTGGCCGAGGATGTCGAAGACCTCGCGGCTGAACCAGACGCGGTCGTCGTCGATCGACCATTCCCACACGCCCATGTGGCTGGCGGCCAGCGCCAGCGCCAGGCGGGCGCGGCTGGCGCGCAGGGCCTCGTCGGCCTCGTGCTGCGGCGTGACGTCGCGGGCGCAGCAGAAGGTCAGCCACTCGCCGTCGACCTGGCGCTGGCGCAGGCGCAGCGCCACCTCGCGCCAGCCGCCGTCCAGGCGGCGCCAGCGGCTGCGCGCGTCGGGGGCCGGCGGCGTCGCCGCCGGCGCGCCGGCGCGCGGCCAGGCCGGGTCCCAGTCCCAGACCCTGAGCTGGGCCGCGCGCTCCGGTGCGCAGCCCAGCAGGTCGGCGAAGGCCTGGTTGGCCTCGGCGACGCGGCCCTCGGCGTCGATCACGCACAGGGCCTCGGGCGACTGCTGGTACAGGAAGTCGCGCCAGGCCAGGGTGCGGCGGCCGCGCCGCCGACGGGGCTCAGCCACCGCCTCTCCGGCGCTGCCCCGGCGCCCGGGGCCGGCCGCGTTCAGCGCGCGGCGGCCGGCTGGCGGGGCGTCGTGGCGGTCGGGTCATCGGCAAAGCGCTGGGCGATGGACTGCAGCGCGAGGTGGCAGCGCTCGAAGGCGTCGACCAGCGCCGGGTCGAAGTGGCGGCCGCGCTCGGCGAGGATCAGCGCGCAGGCCTGCTCGTGCGAATGCGCCCGCTTGTACGGCCGCACCGAGACCAGCGCGTCGTAGACATCGGCCACCGCCATGACCCGGGCGGCCAGCGGGATCGCCTCGCCGGCCAGACCGTCGGGGTAGCCGCTGCCGTCCCAGCGCTCGTGGTGGTGGCGAGCGATCTGCTTGGCGTAGTGCAGGAAGGCGATCGGCTTGGCCACGTCGCGCTCGGCCTGCGCGATGGCCTCGCTGCCGAGGGCGGCGTGGGTCTTCATCACCGCCCATTCGGCGGCGTCGAGCCGGCCGGGCTTGAGCAGCACGCTGTCGGGGATGCCCACCTTGCCGATGTCGTGCAGCGGCGCGGACTTGGCCAGCAGGTCGACCAGCGCGTCGTCGATCTGGCCGGCGTAGGGCCCGTGCTGCTGCAGGTCCTGGGCCAGCGTGCGCACGTACTCCTGGGTGCGGCGCAGGTGGTTGCCGGTCTCGCTGTCGCGGGTCTCGGCCAGGCGGGCGAGCGCGTAGATCGTCACCTCCTGGACCAGCTGGTTCTCGGCCATGCGCCGCGAGACCTCGGCCTGCAGCCCGCGGTTGTGGGCGCGCAGCAGGTCGCGCGCCTGTTTGAGCTCGATCTGGGTGCGCACCCGCGCCAGCAGGATGGCCGGGCGGATCGGCTTGGTGATGTAGTCCATCGCGCCGAGGTCCAGGCCGTGCTCCTCGTCCTCGATGCTGTCCAGCGCGGTCAGGAAGATCACCGGGATGTCGGCCGTCTCCGGCTGGGCGCGCAGGCGGCGCATCACCTCGTAGCCGTCGAGCTCGGGCATCATCACGTCGAGCAGGATCAGGTCGGGCCGCGGCTCCAGCCGCGCCAGCTGCAGCGCCCGCGCCCCCGTCGGCGCCGCGCGCACCGCGTGCACCGGCAGCAGCAGTTCGCCGATCACCGTCAGGTTCTCGGGGTTGTCGTCGACGATCAGGACCAGGGCCATGCGTTGCGTGCTACGTCGTGCCGGGGCCGGCTGGCCCGGCCCACGGCCGCGGCCGCGGCGCCAGGCGACCGGCGACGCCCGGGTTTGTAGCACGTCGCCGCGGCCGGCCATCCCGGGAAAAGCCGGTGCGCCGCAGCCGCGGTGCGCGGCCGGGCCAGAATCGCCGCCATGTCCGCCCTGCCCCGCCGCATCGTCTGCCTGACCGAGGAACCGACCGAGGTGCTCTACGCCCTCGGGCTGGAGGACCGCATCGTCGGCATCTCCGGCTTCACCGTGCGGCCGCCGCGGGCGCGCCAGGACAAGCCCCGCGTCTCGGCCTTCACCAGCGCCAAGGTCGACAAGATCCTGGCGCTGCAGCCCGACCTGGCGATCGGCTTCTCCGACATGCAGGCCGACATCGCGGCGGCGCTGGTCAAGGCCGGCGTCGAGGTCTGGATCAGCAACCACCGCACGGTCGAGGGCATCCTGGGCTACGTGCGCCGGCTGGGCGCGCTGGTCGGCGCCGCCGCCGCGGCCGACGCGTACGCCGACCGCCTGGCCGCCCACGTGGCGCAGGTGCGCCAGGCCGCGGCCGCGCTGCCGCGGCGGCCGCGGGTGTATTTCGAGGAATGGGACGAGCCGCAGATCAGCGCGATCCGCTGGGTCAGCGAGCTGGTGGGCGTCGCCGGCGGCGACGACATCTTCCCCGCGCGCGCCGCCGCGCCGCTGGGCCGCGACCGCATCGTCGCCGACCCGCTGGAGGTGGTGCGCGCCGCGCCCGACCTGGTCATCGGCTCCTGGTGCGGCAAGAAGTTCCGGCCCGAGCGGGTGGCCGCGCGGCCCGGCTGGGCCGAGGTGCCGGCGGTGCGCGACGGCGAGCTGCACGAGGTCAAGTCGCCGCTGATCCTGCAGCCAGGCCCGGCCGCGCTGACCGACGGCCTGGACCGGCTGCAGGCCATCATCCAGGGCTGGGCCGCGCGCCACGGCTGAGAGGCTGAGAGTTTTTCGCTCATGCCCGCTCGTCACACCCAAAGCCGGCCGTTCGTCGTTGCAGATGCTCGCCATGGCCCGAGCCATGGCTGTGCTTTGCGCCTAGATCGACCGGCTTTGAGCGCGCCGCTCGGCCACGATCGAAATCCTCTCAGCCTCTGAGCGCCCCGGGCCCGCCCGAGCCGGGGTGACAGCGGCGGCCGGCGCCGCCGTGCGAACATCCCCGCACCCGCATCCCGCACGCACCCGAACCGAGGAGACCCCGCATGTTCAAGGCCGTCCTGCTGTCGCAGACCGAGGACAAGAAGACCCGCGCCGAGCTGGTCGAGATGGACGACGCCCGCCTGCCCGACCACGGCGAGCGCAGCGTCACCGTCGACGTCACCCATTCCACGCTGAACTTCAAGGACGCGCTGGCCATCACCGGCAAGGGCGCCGTGGTGCGCAGCTGGCCGCTGGTGCCGGGCATCGACCTGGCCGGCACCGTGGCCGACAGCCGCGACCCGGCCTGGCAGCCCGGCGACGCGGTGGTCGTCACCGGCTGGGAGATCGGCGAGAAGCACTGGGGCGGCCTGACCCAGCGCCAGCGCGTGGACAGCGGCTGGCTGCTGAAGATCCCGGCGCCCTTCGACGCGCGCAGCGCGATGGCCGTGGGCACCGCCGGCTTCACCGCCGCGCTGTGCGTGCAGGCGCTGATCCGGCACGGCCTGCAGCCGGGCGACGGCGAGGTGCTGGTCACCGGCTCGGCCGGCGGCGTCGGCTCGATCGCGGTGGCCCTGCTGGCCAGCCTGGGCTACCGCGTGGCCGCGTCCACCGGCAGGCCGCAGGAGGCCGACTACCTGCACGGCCTGGGCGCCGCGCGCATCGTCGAGCGCGGCGAGCTGTCGCAGCCCGGCAAACCGCTGCAGAAGGAGGTCTGGGCCGGCGTCGTCGACACGGTGGGCAGCCACACCCTGGCCAATGCCTGCGCGCAGACCCGCTTCTACGGCGCGGTGGCCGCCTGCGGCCTGGCCCAGGGCGGCGATTTCCCGACCACGGTGATGCCCTTCATCCTGCGCGGGGTCACGCTGTACGGCATCAACAGCGTGCTGGTGCCCAATGCCCAGCGCGCCGAGGCCTGGGCGCTGATGGCCCGCCACCTGGACCCGGCCAAGCTGGCGGCGATGAGCACCGAGATCGGCCTGAGCGAGGCCATCGCCTATGCGCCCCGGCTGCTGGCCGGCGCGGTGCGCGGGCGCACCGTGGTCGACACCGCGCGCTGACGTGCCGACGCGCTGACGCAGCGCGGGCCGCCGCGCCGGCGTGGGGGACGCCGGAGACTTCGTGTGAGGGCCTTCCGACCGCCCTCAAGCCGGCGGGCGGCCGGGTCGACAAGGGGCCTGCGCCGGTGCGCGCGCCGCCCACTGCCGGGGGCGTGCCGCACCGAGACGCGGACAACCTTGGAGACACCCCGGCATGCTGTTCCTGCGCCTGCGACACCTCGACATCGGCAAGAAGTTCCTCCTGATCGCGCTGCTGGCGCTGGGCCTGAGCGCCCCGCCCACGCTGCTGCTGCTGCACGGCAAGCTCGCCGAGCTGCACGACACCCAGACCGAGGCCGACGGCATCGCGCCACTGGGCCGCCTGCTGCACGTGATCCGCCTGACCCAGGTGCACCGCGGCGTGGCGACCAGCTGGCTGGGCGGCGACGCCGCGCTGGCCGGCCCGCGCGGCGAACGCGCCGCCGAACTGGACCGCGCACTGGCCGCGCTGGTGGCCGAGGCCGGCCCCCGCTACCCCGGTGGCGCGCTGGCCGAGCGGCTGCAGCGGGTGCAGGCCGACTGGCAGGCGCTGCGCGAGGCCGTGGCCGGCCAGCGGCTGGACGCCGCGGCCGCCTTCCAGCGCCACAGCGCGCTGGTCGCCCTCCAACTGCGCCTGCTCGGCGACCTGAGCGCGCGCTCGGGCCTGATCCTGGACCCGCAGGCCGGCACCTACCAGCTGGTGGCCGCGCTGGTGGGCCCGCTGCCGCGGCTGACCGAGGTGATGGGCCAGCTGCGCGCGCTGGGCACGTTGCAGCTGGGCCGTGGCAGCGCCAGCCCGGAGGAGCGCGCGCGCCTGCAACAGCTGGCCGACCGGCTGCAGGAGCTGGCCGGCGACGTCGAGCAGATGGTTGCCGACGCCCACGCCTTCGACCCCGCGCTGGGCGCCGTGCTGGCCGCGCCGCAGCGCACGGCCGGCGCGGCGCTGGCGGCCGCGCTCGCCGAGGTCGACGCCCGGCTGCTGAAGCCCGCCGCGCCGGCGCAGGCCTTCTTCCAGACGATGACGACGCACATCGACGGCCAGTTCCAGCTGATGCAGACCAGCTTCGACACGCTGGCGCAGCGCCTGGACCAGCGCATCGCCGACACCCGCCGCCTGCTGCTGGCGGTGGGCACGATGGTGCTGGCGGTCGCCGCCGCCGCGGCCGCGGTGATGCTGGCGATCATCCGCAGCACCCGCCGCACGGTGGCCAGCGCCCAGGCCGCGGCCGAGGCTCTGGCCCGTGGCGACCTCGGCCACCGCGTCGAGGTCGACAGCGACGACGAGCTCGGCCGCATGGCCCGCACCCTGGGCGAGGCGATCAACCGGCTGGCCGCGATGGTGCGCGCGATCCAGGCCGGCGGCGCGTCGGTCAGCACGGCGGCGTCGCAGATCGCCGCCGGCAACGCCGACCTGAGCGCCCGCACCGAGCAGGCCGCCGCCCGGCTGCAGCAGGCCGCCGCGTCGATGGAGCAGCTGCAGGCCGCGGTGCGCGACAACGCCGCGGCGGCACAACGCGCGGCCACGCTCGCCGGCCAGTCCAGCACGGTGGCCGGCGACGGCGGCGCGGTGGTGGGCCGGGTGGTCTCGACGATGGCCGAGATCAGCCAGCGCTCGGGCCGCATCGCCGACATCATCGGCGTCATCGACGGCATCGCCTTCCAGACCAACCTGCTCGCGCTGAACGCCGCCGTCGAGGCGGCGCGCGCCGGCGAGCAGGGCCGCGGCTTCGCGGTGGTGGCCGCCGAGGTGCGCACGCTGGCCCAGCGCAGCGCCCAGGCGGCGCGCGAGATCAAGGGCCTGATCGCCAGCAGCGTGGACACCGTGGAGGCCGGCGCCACGCTGGTGGGCCAGGCGCAGCAGACGATGCAGGACATCGTCGGCCAGGCGCGCCAGGTCAGCGCGCTGGTCGCCGGCATCGGCGAGGCCAGCGCGCGGCAGAGCGGCGGCATCGACGCGGTCACCGCGGTGGTCGGCCAGCTGGACCAGGCCACGCAGCAGAACGCCGCGCTGGTCGAGGAATCGGCCGCCGCGGCCGCCAGCCTGAACCGGCAGGCGCAGCAGCTGGTCGACGCGGTGGGCCGCTTCCGGCTGGGCGAGGCCTGAACGCGCCGGCCGGGCCGGCAGCGACCCACGGCGGCCTCGCAGCGCTCGGCCGGTTCGGCAGGCGTGCAGCCGTCCGCAGGGACGGCTGCACGTCCGGCCTCACCCCCGGTGTTCCTTGAGCAGGTTGCGGCCGATGATCAGCTGCTGGATCTGCGAGGTGCCCTCGTACAGGCGGAACAGGCGCACGTCGCGGTAGAAGCGCTCGATGCCGTACTCGGCCATGTAGCCGGCGCCGCCGTAGATCTGCACCGCGCGGTCGGCCACGCGGCCGACCATCTCGGTGGCGAAGAGCTTGCAGCAGGCGGCCTCGGTGACCACCGGCAGGCCGGCGTCGCGGCGGCGCGCGGCGTCCAGCACCATGCTCTCGGCGGCGTAGAGCTCGGTCTTGCTGTCGGCCAGCATGGCCTGGACCAGCTGGAAGTCGCCGATGGCCTGGCCGAACTGCTGGCGCTCGGCCGCGTAGCTGACGCTGTCGGCCAGCAGGCGCTGGGCCACGCCGCAGGACACGGCGGCGATGTGGATGCGGCCCTTGTCCAGCACCTTCATCGCGGTCTTGAAGCCCTGGCCTTCCTTGCCGCCGATCAGGTTGGCGGCCGGCACGCGCACGTTGTCGAAGATGACGTCGCAGGTGTGCGCACCGCGCTGGCCCATCTTGCGGTCGTACTTGCCAAAGCTGATGCCCGGGGTCTTGGCGTCGACGATGAAGGCCGAGACGCCGCCGGCGCCCTTGTTGGCCGGGTCGGTGCGCGCCATCAGCGTGAACATGCCGGCGTGCGGCGCGTTGGTGATGTAGCGCTTGCTGCCGTTGACGACGTAGAAGTCGCCGTCGCGGGTGGCGCTGGTGCGCAGGCCGGCGGCGTCCGAGCCGGCGCCCGGCTCGGTCAGCGCGAAGCTGGCGATCAGCTCGCCGGTGGCCAGGCGCGGCAGCCACTCGGCCTTCTGCGCGGCGGTGCCGTCGAACAGGATGCCCTGCGAGCCGATGCCCACCGTGGTGCCGATGATCGAGCGGAAGGCCGGCGAGGTGCGGCACAGCGCGAACAGCACGCGCACTTCCTCTTCCATCGTCAGGCCCAGGCCGCCGTATTCCTCGGGGATGGTCAGGCCGAACAGGCCCATCTCGCGCATGTCCTGCACGACGTCCTCGGGGATCTCGTCGGTCTCGGACACCTGGTGCTCCAGCGGCACCAGCTTCTCGCGCACATAGCGGTCGACGCTGTCGACCAGGGCCTGCAGGGTTTCTTCGTCGCGGATCATCGTGGAGCCTCTCAGACGGTTTCGGGGGTGCCGAGGATGGCGGTGGCCTGGCTGGACAGCGTGCCGCCGTTGCCGTGGCACAGCGCGGTCTGCACGCCGGGCACCTGGCGCTCGCCGGCCTCGCCGCGCAGCTGGCGCACCGCCTCGATGACGGTGAAGATGCCGTACATGCCGGGGTGGGTGCAGCTCAGGCCGCCGCCGTTGGTGTTGACCGGCAGCCGCCCGCCCGGGGCGATGCCGCCGTTCTCGACGAAGGCGCCGCCCTCGCCCTTGGCGCAGAAGCCCAGGTCCTCGAGGAACAGGATGGTGTTGATCGTGAACGCGTCGTAGAGCTCGGCGACCTGGATGTCCCTGGGCGCCAGGCCGGCCATCGCGAAGGCCTGCGCGCCGCTCTGGCTGGCGGCGGTCACCGTCAGCTCGGGCATCGAGGAGATCTGGCGGTTCCAGCAGGCGGTGGCCGTGCCCAGCACGTGGATCGGCTTCTTCGGCAGGTGGCGGGCGCGGTCGGCGCGCGTCAGCACGAAGGCGCCGGCGCCGTCGGTGACCAGGCAGCAGTCGCGCACGGTCAGCGGGTCGGCGATCATGCGCGCCTTGAGCACGTCGTCGATGCTCAGCGGGCCGCGCTCGAAGGCCTCGGGGTTCTTCTGCGCCCACAGGCGTGCAGCCACCGCCACCTCGGCCAGCTGGCGGCGCGTGGTGCCGTACTGCTGCATGTGGCGCGAGGCGGCCAGCGCATAGGCCGACACCGGCATCGGCGGGTCGTAGACCTGCTCGTAGGGCGACGGGTCCATCACCCGGCGCGCGGCGGCCACCGCGGCGCGGTTCATCGTGCCGGTGCGCTGGGTGCTGGCGTAGCACACCAGCACCGCGTTGCACTGGCCGCTGGCCAGCGCGTGCATGGCCGGCAGCAGGTGGGCGATGAAGCTGCTGCCGCCCAGCATGGTGCTGTCGATGAACGTGGGGTTGATGCCCAGGTACTCGATCACCGGCATGGCCCACATCGGCGCCAGCACGCTGGCGGTGGCGATGCCGTCGATGTCCTTCATGGTCAGGCCGGCGTCGGCCACCGCGCGGTGGGCGGCCTGGGCCAGCAGCTCCAGCTCGGTCTGGCCGGGGGCCTCGCCGCAGCCGTAGGTGGCCACGCCGGCGATCGCCGCGCTGCCGCGCAGCGCCTTCAGTCCTTCACTCACAGACACCACCGACATCACTGGCCCTCCGCCACGTCGAACACCACCAGGCTCTGGCCGTCCTTGACCTCCACGCGGGCCTTCACCCGCAGGCCGATCCTCACGTCGGCCGGGGCGATGCCCTCGACGCGGCTCATCAGGCGAACGCCCTCGTCCAGGTCGACCAGCACGACGTTGAAGTCGCCGCCGGCGTCGGGCTTGCGCCGAGGCGTGGCCACGGCGTGCACCGTGCCCAGGCCGGGGGTGGGCACCAGTTCGGGCTCCAGCGCGCCGCAGTGCGGGCAGACCACGCGGGGGAAGTAGATGTGCTGGGCGCAGGCGCCGCAGCGCTGGATCAGGAAGCGGCCTTCGGCCAGCGCCTGCTGGTGCCGGGCCTGAAGCCCGGGGGTGGGAGTGCTCATGGGCGGATCGTTCGGTTCCACAACAATGGCCGGCAGTCTGCCCAGGCCGGCGCGCCGGCGCCATTCGCCATTGCTGAAGGGGGACGCCCGAAGCGGTGAAAGCGGCTGCGGCGAAACCCCAGCTTCTGCAAAAACGAATTGCCCTGCTGCAGCATCGCCGACAAGCTGCGCGCCCATCCAAGCACCCGCACCAGGAGACCCGAGATGAACACCCTGCCCCGCCGCCGCCTGCTGGCTGCACTGGCCGCCGCCGGCGCCCTGGCCACCGCGCTGCCGGCCGCCGCCCAGAACACCGGCGGCGTGCGCCTGCTGGTCGGCTACGCCGCGGGCGGCCCGGTGGACGCCTTCGCCCGCATCTTCGCGCCGCTGCTGGCCAAGGAGCTGGGCAGCAACGTGCTGGTCGAGAACAAGCCGGGCGCCAGCGGCGCACTGGCCGGCGAGGCCACCGCCACCGCCGCGCCCGACGGCCTGACGCTGTGGTTCGCCGCCAGCCCGACGATCACCATCGCGCCCAACATCCAGAAGAAGATGCGCCTGGACCCGGCCAAGGACGTGGTGCCGCTGGCCCCGCTGCTGAACTACGCCAACGTGCTGGTGGTGCCCAAGGACAGCCCCTACAAGACCCTGGGCGACGTGCTGGCCTATGCCAAGGCGCACCCCGGCAAGGTGTTCTTCGGCTCGGCCGGCGTCGGCGCGTCCAACCACCTCAGCGGCGAGCTGATGGCCCACATGGCCAAGGTCGACATGACCCACGTGCCCTACAAGGGCAACGCCCCGGCGATGAACGACGTCATCGGCGGCCAGCTGCAGATGATGTTCGACATCGTCGGCGGCGCGAAGAAGTACATCGACGCCGGCCAGGTGCGCCCGCTGGCGGTGACCTCGGCCACGCGCAACGCCATGCTGCCCGACGTGCCGACCATGCGCGAGGCCGGCCTGGCCGGCTACGAGGTCAACGGCTGGTACGCGCTGTACGCCCCGCCCAAGCTGCCGGCGGCGGTGGCCGACAAGCTCGTCGCCGCGACCAAGCGTGCCCAGGCCAGCGCCGAGTTCCAGCAGCGCCTGGGCCAGCTGGGCTACACCGCCTGGACCGGCACCGGCGCCGACGTGGCCGCCCACGCCGCCAAGGAGCGCGCGATGTGGGCCACGGTGACCAAGGGCATCGAGATCGATTGATGCGCCTGGCCACGCCCCTGACCCGCATCCACCAGCTGCTCGACCGCCTGCTGGACCAGCGGCCGCAGCACCCGCTGCTGATCGAACCCGGCGCGACCACCACGGTGGCCGCGCTGGCCGCCCTGGTCGACCAGGCCGAGGCCGAGCTGCTCGCCGACGGCGTGCGCGCCGGCGACCGCGTGATGGTCGTCGCCGAGAACTGCGTCGGCCACATCGCGCTGCTGCTGGCCTGCAGCCGCCTGGGCGCCTGGAGCTGCGGCCTGAACGCGCGCATGGCGCCGGCCGAGGTCGCCGCCTTCCAGGCCAAGGCCGAGCCGCGCGTCGTCTACTACACCAGCGCGGTGTCCGACGCCGCCGCGGCCCATGCCCTGCGCGCCGGTGCCCGGCCCTCGGTGCTGGCCGGGCTGCAGCGCGGCCCGGTGGACGACGCCGCCCAGCCCGAGGACGGCCCGCTGGGTGCCGAGGTGGCCGCGGTGATCTTCACCAGCGGCACCACCGGCTCGCCCAAGGGCGTGCTGGTCTCGCACCGCGGGCTGCTGCACTTCGCCGAGGTCTCCAGCCGCTCGCGCGGGCTGACGCCGGCCGACCGCGTCTACGCCTTCCTGCCGATGACCCACATCTTCGGCCTGGCCACGGTGCTGCTGGCCGCGCTGGCCGCCGGCAGCACGCTGCTGCTGCGCAGCCGCTTCGAGCCGGCCGACCTGTACGGCGCGCTGGCCGGCCACGGCGTCAGCCAGCTGCTGGGCCCGCCGACGCTGTTCTCGCGCCTGCTGGCCTGGCTGGACGCCCAGGGCATCGACCGGCCCGAGGCGCCGCAGCTGCGCTACCTCTACACCGGCTCGGCGCCGATGGACATGGCGCTGAAGGCGCGCATCGAGGCCCGCTTCGGCCTGCCGCTGCACCATGGTTACGGCCTGTCGGAATACGCCGGCTCGCTGATCCTGACCTCGCTGGCACCCGACGGCCGGCCGCGCCAGGACAACGCGGTCGGCTTCCTGGCCGAGGGCGCCGAGATCCGCATCGTCGACGCCCAGGGCCGCGACCTGGCCGACGGCCAGCCCGGCGAGCTGTGGATCCGCGGCCCCGGCCTGATGCCCGGCTACTGGCGCGATCCCGGCGCCACCGCCGCGGTGATGCGGCCCGACCCGTCCGGCGACCCGGCGCGGCGCTGGTACGCCACCGGCGACCTGGCCCGGCGCGACCCGGCCGACGGCGCGGTGTTCATCGTCGGCCGGCTCAAGGAGATGATCATCCGCTCGGGCTTCAACGTCTACCCGGCCGAGGTGGAGGCCGCGCTGGCCGACTTTCCGGCGGTGGCGCTGGCCGCGGTGGTCGGCGAGCCCGAACCCGGCGACGGCGGCGACGCCAACGAGGCGGTGGTGGCCTACGTCGAGCTGCGCCCCGGCGCCACGCTGGACCGCGCCGCGCTGGACGCCCACCTGCGCGAGCGCCTGGCACCGTACAAGCGGCCGCAGCGCGTGGTCTGCCTGCCGGTGATGCCGACCACGCCCAACGGCAAGGTGCTCAAGCGGCAGCTGACGCAGGCGGCGGCGCAGGCCTGACGCGCAGGCGGCGCGGCCGCCGCCGGCGCATCGCGTAGCATCGCGGCGGCGCGTGGCCCCGGGTCCGGGGCGCCTGCGCCGGCGGCCCGGCCGCCCACCCACCGTCACGCGCCAGCGCCCCTGCCCTTGCCGCTTCGCCTGCCCGACGCCCTGAACCCGCGCCGCAACCTGCGCGCCCGCTTTGCCTTGGCACTGGGCGGTAGCGGCCTGGCCTTCGCGCTGCTGAGCACCGCGGCGGTCGGCGTCTACCAGCGGCGGGCCCTGGTCGACACCCTGGGCCAGGCCATGCGCCGCGAGGCCCAGCTGGTCGCCCACACGCTGGAGGCGGCGCTGCACGACCGCGTCGACCAGCTGGCCCAGCTGGCCGCGCAGCCGCTGCCGGCCAGCGGACTGATCGAACCCGGCGACCTGCGCCTGCTGCTGGAAGCCCAGCGCAGCCGGCTGCCCGAGCTGGTCTGGCTGGCCGCCACCGACGAGCACGGCCGCGTGCTGGTGGCCACCGGCACGCTGGGCGAGGGCGAGGACCTGTCGGCCGAGCCCTGGTTCCGCCGCGGCCTGGCCGGCCCCTGGGTCGGCGGGCGCCGGCCGGCCGGCCACCTGGCCGAGCACCTGGGCGTGGCCGCCGACGGCCAGCCGCCGCAGCTGGTGGACCTGGCCACGCCGCTGCTGGACTTCGACGGCCGGCGCATCGGCGTGCTGGTGGCGCGCATGCGCTGGGACTGGCTGGACCAGCTGCACCGCGGCCTGCAGTCGGAGCAGCGCCGCCTGCCCGGCAGCGACAGCCTGGTGCTCGATGGCGAGGGCGGGCTGCTGCTGGGCCCGCGTGCGCTGCTCGCCGGCCCGCTGGCGCTGCCGGCCGGGCTGGTCGCCTCGGCCGCGCTGCCCCCCGGCACGGCCGACGCCGGGCGCCGCCCGGTGCCGCGGGTGCTGGACTGGGCCGACGGCCAGCGCTACCTGACGGTGCAGACCCGCGACGACCTGCCCGGCGCGGCGCGCCCGGTGCCGCACGGCCAGCTCACCGTGGTGCTGCGCCAGCCGGTGGCGCTGGCCTTCGCCCCGGCCGACGAGCTGCAGCGCCGGCTGCTGTCCGCCGGCCTGCTGGCCACCGCGGGCTTCATCGCGCTGAGCATCTGGCTGGCCGGGCGCATCTCGCGGCCGGTGCGCGCGCTGTCGGCCGCCGCGCGCCGGGTCGAGCGCGGCGAGGCGCCGGACTTCGCCGCGATCACCCCGCAGCGCCGCGACGAGGTCGCCGAGCTGGCCGGCTCGCTGCAGGTGCTGCACCAGGTGCTGGCGCAGCGCCTGGCCGAGCAGCAACGCGCCTCGACCCGGTTCCAGACCCTGTTCGAGGGCGCGCCGATCCCGCTGTACATCAGCGTGGACGGCCGCCTGAGCCTGCCCAACCGCGCCTGCCTGGCGCTGTTCGGCGCCAGCGAGCCGGCGCAGCTGCTGGGCAGGCACATCCACCAGCTGGTGCCGGCCTCCGAGCACGCGCTGCTCGACCGCCGCATCGTCGAGATGCGCGCGCTGCACGCGCGCGGCGCCACCCCGCCGCTGGTGGAGCACCGCATCCAGCGCCTGGACGGCACGCTGCGCGATGTCGAGATCACCGCGCTGCCGATCACCCTGGACGAGCATGCGGCGGTGCAGGTGATGATGATCGACGTCACCGAGGCCAAGCGGGACCGCCTGCTGCTGGCGCGCACCAGCCGCATGGCCCAGGTCGGCGGCTGGACGCTGGAGCTGGCCAGCGGCCGCGTCAGCTGGACCGACGAGCTGGCGCGCATGTACGAGGCCGACCCCGGCGCCAGCGCCGACTGGCCGCTGGTGCTGTCGACGCTGGAGCCGGCCGACCGCCAGCGCGTGCAGGACGCGGTGGACGCGCTGGCGCGCGGCGGCGAACCGGTGGAGCTGGAACTGCGCATGCGCGCACCCAGCGGCCGGCGGCGCTGGGTGCGGGTGCAGGCCCATGCCCTGCGGCAGGACGGCCGCACCGTGGGCATCGCCGGTGTGACCCAGGACGTGACCGAACGCCGCGAGGCCGAGGAGGCCGTGCGCGAGCTCAACGCCCGGCTGGAGCAGCGCGTGGCCGAGCGCACCGCGCAGCTCGCCGCCGCCAACGCCGAGCTCGACAGCTTCGCCTATGCCGTCTCGCACGACCTGCGCGCGCCCCTGCGCGCGATGAGCGGCTTCTCGCAGGCGCTGCTGGAGGACCATGCGCCGGCGCTGGACGCCGACGCGCGCGAGTACCTGGACCAGATCATCCAGGCCAGCCACCGCATGGGCGACCTGATCGACGGCCTGCTGCTGCTGTCGCGCAGCAGCCGCGGCGCGCTGCGCCGCGACGAGGTCGACCTCAGCGCGCTGGCCGAGCGCGTGGTGGCCGAGCTGCGGCGCGCCGAGCCGCAGCGCCGGGTGCAGGCCGACATCGCCCCCGGCCTGCGCGCCCTCGGCGACGTGCGCATGCTCGACGCGGTGCTGCACAACCTGCTGGGCAACGCCTGGAAGTACACCCGCGACCGCGCCGACGCGCGCATCGCGCTGCGCACCGAGGACCACGACGGCCAGCGCTGGTTCTGCGTCGAGGACAACGGCGCCGGCTTCGACATGGCCCACGCCGGCCGCCTGTTCAAGGCCTTCGCCCGGCTGCACCGGCAGGACGAATTCCCCGGCCTGGGCATCGGTCTGGCCACCGTGCAGCGCATCATCCAGCGCCACGGTGGTCAAATCGTCGCCGAAGGCCTGCCCGGCGACGGGGCCCGCTTCCGCTTCACCCTGCCCGCGCCGGGCACGCCCTCGGCCGACCCGGACCTGCCATGAGCGAACGAACCATCCTGCTGGTCGAGGACAACCCCCAGGACGAGCTGCTGGCGCTGCGTGCGCTGCGCCGCGCCAACGTCGCCAACCGCATCGACGTGGTGCGCGACGGCCAGCAGGCGCTGGACTACCTGTTCCGCCTGGGCGAGTTCGCCGCCCGGGAGGGGCCGGAGCTGCCCACCGTGGTCCTGCTGGACATCGGCCTGCCGCGGCTGACCGGGCTGGAGGTGCTGCAGCGCCTGCGCGGCGATGCGCGCACCGAGCTGCTGCCGGTGGTCATGCTGACCTCGTCCGACGAGGAAGCCGACCGCCTGGACAGCTACCGCAGCCGCGCCAACAGCTTCGTGCGCAAGCCCCTGGCCTTCGCCGAGTTCGCCGAGACCGTCGCGGCGCTGGGCGTCTACTGGGTGGCCACCAACCTGGGCCCCGGCCGTGGCTGAGGCCGGCGACGACGCGCCGGTCGCGCGCATCCTGGTCGTCGAGGACGTCGAGGCCGACTACCGGCTGCTGCGCCGCCACCTGCAGCAGCACGGCCTCGGCGCCGACTGCCGCCGCGTCGCCTCGCTGGCCGAGCTGCACCAGGCCATCGACGCGCCGCCGCCGGGCGGCGCCTGGCAGGTGGTGCTGGCCGACCACCTGCTGCCCGGCGTCGAGTTCGGCGCCCTGCTGCGCCTGCTCGCCCAGCGCCTGCCCGAGGTGCCGGTGGTGCTGGTCTCGGGCACCATCGGCGAGGAGCGCGCGGTCGACCTGCTGCACCAGGGCGTGGCCGACTTCGTGCTGAAGGACCGGCTGGCGCGGCTGGTGCCGGCGATCCGCCGCAGCGTGGCCGACCTGCAGCAGCGCCGCGCGCTGGCCGAGCGCGAAGCCTTCGGCAATGCGGTGCTGGCCTCGCTGCGCGACGGGCTGTTCGTGGCCCAGGACCACCGCTTCGTCTTCGCCAACCCGGCCCTGCCGGCGATGCTGGGCCACGCGCCCGAGGCCTTCGTCGGCCTGCCCTTCGACGCGGTGGTCGCGCCCGACTGGCTGGCGCTGTGGACCGCCCGCTTCGAGGCCCGGATCGCCGGCCTGCCGCCCGAGCCCGAGCCGCACTACGAGGTCGAGTGCCTGCACCGCGACGGCACGCGGCGCTGGGTGGCGCTGAGCGCGGTGCGCTTCGAGTACCAGCGCCGCCCCGCCGTGCTGGGCCTGCTGCGCGACGTCACCGAGCGCCGCCAGGAGCTGGCCGAATTGGAGGGCCACCGCCGCCACCTGGAGGCGCTGGTGGCCGAGCGCACCCGCAAGGCCGAGGCCGCCAACCGGGCCAAGAGCGCCTTCCTGGCCAACATGAGCCACGAGATCCGCACGCCCATGAACGCGATCATGGGCATGACCCACCTGCTGCAGCGCGACGCCGCCGACGAGCCGACGCGTCACCGCCTGCGCCTGGTCGACGATGCCGCGCGCCACCTGCTGGGCCTGCTCGACGACGTGCTGGACTTGAGCAAGATCGAGTCGGGCAAGCTGCACCTGGAGGCCATTCCCTTCGAGCTGGGCGCGCTGCTGCAGCGCACCTGCGCGCTGGTGGCCACGCGCGCGGCCGACAAGGGCCTGACGCTGCAGCAGGACGTTCCCGCCGGTGCGCACTGGCTGCGCGGCGACCCGACGCGGCTGTCGCAGGCGCTGCTCAACCTGCTGGTCAACGCGGTGAAGTTCACCGAGCGCGGTGGCGTCGTGCTGCACTGCCGGGTCGCGCCCGACGGCGCGGCGGTGCGGCTGCGGCTGGAGGTCGAGGACAGCGGCGTGGGCATCGAGCCGCAACGGCTGCAGCGGCTGTTCCGGGCCTTCGAGCAGGCCGACAGCTCGACCACCCGGCGCTACGGCGGCACCGGCCTGGGGCTGGCGATCACCCGCCACCTGGTCGAGCTGATGGGCGGTGAGGTCGGCGTCGACAGCACGCCGGGCGTCGGCAGCCGCTTCTGGCTCGCGCTGTGCCTGCCGCGCGCCGAGGCGCCGGCCGACGTGCCGGGCGCCGGTGCGCAGGCCCCGGCCGAGCCCGGCCGACCGGACGGCGAGGCCGCGCTGCGGCGCGCGCACGCCGGCGCCCGCGTGCTGCTGGCCGAGGACAACCCGGTCAACCAGCTGGTCGCCCACGACCTGCTGACCGCCGCCGGGCTGCAGGTCGACCTGGCCGGCGACGGCCGCGAGGCGGTGGCCCTGGCCGGCCGCCAGCGCTACGACCTGATCCTGCTGGACGTGCAGATGCCCGAGCTCGACGGCCTGCAGGCCTGCCGCGCCATCCGCGCGCTGCCGGGCGGCCGCGAGCTGCCGATCCTGGCGATGACCGCCAACGCCTTCGCCGAGGACCTCCAGGCCTGCCGCGACGCCGGCATGGACGACCACCTGGCCAAGCCGGTGGTGCCGCAGCGGCTGTACGAGACCCTGCGGCACTGGCTGGACCGCCGCGCGGCGACGGCGGTGCCCGGCGCCGCGGCCGGTGCGCCCGCGCCGCTGCCCGACCTGCCGGGTCTGGACACCGCAGCCGGGCTGCGCCACTTCGCCGGCCGCGCGGAGGCCTACCGGCGCGGCCTGGCGCGCTTTGCGCGCGCCTATGCCCAGGGCCTGCCCGCCACCGCGGACGCCGGCGCGCTGGCGGCGGCACTGCACTCGCTGCGCGGCGCCGCCGCCACGCTGGGGGCCGACGCGGTCGCCAGCCAGGCCGGCCGGCTGGAGCAGCAGCTGCGCACCGGACCGGCGCCGGTGGCCGAACTCGCCGCGCTGCAGGACGCGCTGTGCAGCCTGGCCGGCGCGCTGTCGGCCGAGCCAGGGCTGGCCGACGCGCGCTCGGCCTTGCTTACACCGGGTCCCAGGTGAAGACGTCGCCCGAGCGCTCCATGCCGTAGAAGCTGGCCTTGAGCGCCGGCATCGCGTGGCTGGCCACGGTCTCGGGCGTCCAGCCCTCGCTGCGGTGCACGCTGCGCTCGGGGCGCGGCTGGCTCATCAGGAAGATCTCGTTGTTGCGCACCGCGAAGATCTGGGCGTTGACGTCCTTGGCCGCGTCGGAGGCCAGGTAGACGGCGATCGGCGCGATCTTGTTGGGCGTCATCTGCTGGATCTTGGCCACGCGCGCCTGCTGCTCGGGCGTGTCGGTGGGGATGCTGCCGATCATGCGGCTCCAGGCGAACGGAGCGATGCAGTTGGAGCGCACGTTGAACTTCTGCATGTCCAGCGCGATGGACTTGCTCAGCGCGGCGATGCCCAGCTTGGCCGCGGCATAGTTGGCCTGGCCGAAGTTGCCGATCAGGCCCGAGGTGCTGGTCATGTGCACGAAGGCGCCCGACTCCTGCTCCTTGAAGTGGTTGGCGGCAGCGCGGCTGACGTAGTAGGCGCCGTACAGGTGGACCTTGATCACCGCGTCCCACTCGTCCAGGCTCATCTTGTGGAAGAAGCGGTCGCGCAGGATGCCGGCGTTGTTGACCACGGCGTCGATGCGGCCGAACACGTCGAGCGCGTTCTGCACGATGCGGCCGGCCGCGGCGGCCTCGCTCACGCTGTCGGTGTTGGCGGTGGCTTCGCCGCCGGCGGCCTTGATCTCTTCGACCACCTTCTGCGCCGGGCCGGCATCGCCGCCCTCGCCGGTCACCGAGGCGCCGATGTCGTTGACGACGACGCGCGCGCCCTGCTCCGCGCACTGCAGCGCGATGTCGCGGCCGATGCCGCCGCCGGCGCCGGTGACGACGACGACCTTGCCTTCGAGCATGTTGCCCTTTGCCATGTGGGTTCTCCTCTTGAGGGGTTCAGGTGTTGGAAGCGGTGGGGGGCGCCGGCCACTGGAAGGCGGCCGGCTGCTTGTCCAGGAAGGCCTGCACCGCCTGGACGTGCGGCGTGCTCTGGAAGCACAGGGCCTGGTGGTCGGACTCGGCGGCCAGCGTGGTGCCCAGGTCGTGCGCCAGGGCCATGCCGATCTCGCGCTTGACCAGGCTGACGGCCAGCGGCGACGCGCCGGTGAAGCTGCGCGCCAGCGCCTGGGCGCGGTCCAGCAGCTGCTCGGGTGCGTGCAGCTCCATCGCGATGCCCAGGCGCAGTGCCTCGTCCGCACGCACCTCGCGGGCCGACAGGATCAGCTCGCGCGCGCGCTGCACGCCGACCACGCGCGGCAGCGTGTACATCGCCGCGTAGTCGGGCACCAGGCCGACGCGCATGAAGCTCATGCAGAAGCGCGCGCGCGGCGTGGCCAGCACGAAGTCGGCCATCAGCGCCAGGCTGAAGCCGGCGCCGAAGGCCGGGCCGTCGACCGCGGCGATCAGCGGCTTGTCCAGCTCCAGCAGCGCGCGGATGCTGGGCTGCAGGTCGGTCAGGCGCTTGCGCCAGCCGATGGTGTCCATGCGCGGCCGCGCCTCCTGCATCGAGCGCAGGTCGCCGCCGGCGCAGAAGGCGCCGCCGGCGCCGGTCAGCACCACCGCGCGCACGGCCGGATCGGCGGCGACGCGCGGCACGGCCTCGCCGAGCGCGGCCTTGAGCTCGTCGCCCATGGCGTTCTTGGCCTCGGGGCGGTTCAGCGTCAGGGTGGCCACGCCGTCGGCGACGGCCACGAGCAGGTGCGGGCTCATCGCGCTCAGTCCATCTTGATGTGCAGGTCCTTGATCAGTTTGGCATACAGCGGGCCGTCCTTCTTGATCAGCGCGGCGAACTGCTCGGGCGTGGAGCCCACCGGGTCCTGGCCGAGGTCGTCGATGCGCTTGCTGACGTCGGGCATCTTGGTGACCTTCTGCAGGTCGGCCGACAGCTTGGCGACGATGGCCGCCGGCGTGCCCGCCGGCAGGAAGAAGCCGAACCAGCCCTTGGGCTCGAAGCCCGGCATGTTCAGCTCGGCGAAGGTCGGCGCCTTGGGCGCCATGTCCAGGCGCTCGGTGCCGGTGACGGCCAGGGCCTTGGCCTTGCCGCTGAGGATGAAGGCGCGGCCGGTGCCGGCGTCGACGAAGGCCATGCTGACCTGGCCGCCCAGCAGGTCGTTCATCATCGGCGCGGCGCCCTTGTAGGGCACGTGGGCCAGGTCGGTCTTGGTCAGGTGCTTGAAGTTCTCGCCCTGGATGTGCGAGCTGGTGCCGTTGCCGTAGCTGCCGTAGGAATGCTTGCCCGGCTGCGACTTGACCAGCGCGGCGAACTCGGCGACCGAGTTGGCCGGCATGTCGGGCCGCACCACCAGCAGGCTGGTGCTGGACGACAGCTGCGAGACCGGGATGAAGTCCTTGTACGGGTCGTAGGGCAGCTTCATCAGCGTCGCGTTCTGCACGATCGCGGTGATCGCCAGCAGCACGGTCTGGCCGTCGGGGGCCGACTTGGCGACGAAGTCGTTACCCAGTACGCCGCTGGCGCCGGGCTTGTTCTCCACCGTCACCGTCTGGCCCCACAGCTCCTGCAGCTTGGCCGCGACCAGGCGGCCCAGGATGTCGGTGGCCCCGCCCGGCGGGTAGGGCACGACGATCTTCACCGGCTTGCCCGGGTAGGCCTGGGCCTGGGCAGCCAGCGGGGTGGCGAGGGCGGCCAGCGCGGCCAGGGTCAGGGCGATGGCGCCACGGCGGGCGAAGAGACGGGACATATCAGACAGCTCCAGGAGAAAACTCGGCGGCCTGCAGCTCGCGCCACAGGATCTTGCCGGTGCCCGACTTGGGCAATTGCTCGACGAACAGGACAGCACGCGGCGCCTTGTAGACCGCCATGTGCTCGCGCGCCCAGGCCACGATGTCGGCCGGCTGCACCTGGCCGCGGGCCTCGGGCTTGAGCACGACGACGGCCTTGACCAGCTCCCCGGCACGGGGGTCGGGGGCGGCGACCACGCAGGCCTCGTGGATCGCCGGGTGGGCGTACAGCAGGTTCTCGACCTCGGCCGGCCAGACCTTGAAGCCCGAGGCGTTGATCATGCGCTTGAGGCGGTCGCGCATGAAGAAGTAGCCCTCCTCGTCGACCGCGCACAGGTCGCCGGTGCGCAGGAAGCGCTTGCCGTCGATCTCGAGGAAGGTGTCGGCGTCGGCCGGCGCGACGGCCTCGGGCGAGCCGCCCCAGTAGCCCAGCATCACCTGCGGCGCGCAGGTCACCAGCTCGCCGACCTCGCCGGGCGGCAGCTCGGCCAGGGTGTCGGGGTCGATCACCCGCGAGTCCACGCCCATGGTCGGCACGCCCAGGCACTGCGGCTTCTCGCGGCCCACCGGGTTGGCGTGCAGGAAGGACGCGGTCTCGGTCATGCCGTAGGCCTCGTTGTAGACGATGCCGCAGCGCGCCTTCAGCTGCGCGGCCACCGCCTCGGGCATCGCGGCGCCGCCGCCCACCAGCCGGCGCAGGCTGGACAGGTCGACCTGCTCGATGCCGGCCTGGGCGAAGAAGTCGACCACCATGGTCGGCGGCGCGGCCCAGAAGCTGACGCCGTGCTGCGGGATCAGCCGCGCCGCGGCAGCGCGGTCCCAGCGCGGCAGCATGACCACCGTGGCCCCCAGCAGGATGGGCAGGTTCAGCCCGTTCTGCATGCCCATCAGGTGGAACATCGGGGCGATCGACAGGATCACCTCGTCGCCGCCCAGGTCGCGCCAGACGGCCGAAGCCGTCAGCGAGGTCTGCATGGTGCGGTTGCTGTGGCGCACGCCCTTGGGCTTGCCGGTGGTGCCCGAGGTGTAGGGCAGCACGCACAGGTCGTCGGGCTGCGCCTGGTGCGGGCCGGGCGCGGGGGCGTCGGCCAGCGCGTCGGCCCAGGCGGTGCAGCGCGGGTCGGCGGGCAGCGTGCCCTCGCCCAGCACCAGCAGCTGCTCCAGCGTGTCCACCGGCAGCGCGTTGGCAGCCAGCTCGGCGCCGACGAGGGCCACGCGCGCGCCGCTGCTGGCGCTGAAGTAGGCCAGGTCCTCGGCGTTGCTCATCGCGTTGACCGGCACCACCACCGCGTCGGCCCGCAGGATGGCGTAGTAGGCGACGGTGAAGGACGGGCTGTTCTGCGCGTACAGCAGTACCCGGTCGCCGCGTCGCACGCCGGCGCGCTGCTGCAGCCAGCCGGCCAGGCGCTCGGTCAGGGCCAGCAGCTCGCCATAGCTCAGCGTGGTCTGGTGGAAGTGGATCGCCGGCTTGGTCGGGTGGCGCTGCGCCGCCGCCAGCAGGTTGCCCCACAGGGTGCGCGCAGGCACATCGATCGTGCGCGGCATGCCCTCGGGCCAGAAACGTTCAGACATGGGAATCTCAATTCAGCGCGGTGACCCGTCTAGAGCCACCGCCAGGCAAGCAGCCGCCGTGGATCCGGCCTGGCCGGGCCACTGGCGGCGCTCCCATGGGGAGAAAGCGCCTCGGCGCTTCAGGCGTGGGACTACTTTTCCATTGCCCGGGCGATGAGCTCCTTCATCACCTCGTTGCTGCCGCCGTAGATGCGGCCCACGCGCTGGTCGGCGTACATGCGGGCGATCGGGTACTCCATCATGTAGCCGTAGCCGCCGAACAGCTGCACGCACTCGTCGACCACCTTGCCCACCTGCTCGGACACCCACAGCTTGGCCATCGCCGAGGTCGGCAGGTCCAGCTCGCGCCGCAGCGCGCGGTCGACCAGGTCGTTGACGAAGCTCTCGGCGATGGTCGCCGCGGTCTGGCACTCGGCCAGCTTGAAGCGCGTGTTCTGCATGCTCATCAGCGTCTGGCCGAAGATGCTGCGCTGCTTCACGTAGTCCAGCGTCTCGCTGATCGCGCGCTGCATCGTGGCCACGCCGCCGGCGGCGATGATCAGGCGTTCGCGCGGCAGCTCCTCCATCAGCTGGATGAAGCCGCGGCCCTCCTGGCTGCCCAGCAGGTTGGCCTGGGGCACGCGCATGTCCTCGAAGAACAGCTCGGCGGTGTCCACCGTGTGCTGGCCCACCTTGTCCAGCAGCTTGCCGCGGCGGAAGCCCTTGGCCTTGGCGGTCTCGACCAGCACCAGGCTGACGCCCTTGCCGCCCTTCTCCTCGCCGGTGCGGCACACCAGCACCACCAGGTCGCAGTGCCAGCCGTTGGTGATGAAGATCTTGCTGCCGTTGATGACGTAGTCGTCGCCGTCCTTGACCGCCTTGGTGCGGATGGCCTGCAGGTCGGTGCCGGCGCCCGGCTCGGTCATCGCGATGGCCGCGACCATCTCGCCGCTGGCCATCTTGGGCAGGTAGGTCTGCTTCTGCAGCTCGGTGCCGTAGCGCAGGATGTACTGGGCCACGATGCCCGAGTGCACGCTGTTGCTGAAGCCGCCGGCCAGCATGCGGCCCCAGGTCTGCAGGATGACCATGTCGTGGCGGAAGTCGCCACCGCCGCCGCCGTATTCCTCGGGGATGCTGGCGCACAGCAGGCCGGCGGCGCCGGCCTTGTTCCACAGCTCGCGGTCGCCATGCTTCTGCGCGCGCCAGCGGGCGTCGTGCGGCAGCATCTCCTTCTCGGCGAACTTGGCGGCCGTGTCGGCCAGCATCTCCAGCTCAGGGGTCATCCAGGCGGGTTTGGGGGAAGCAATGCTCACGGTTTTCCTCCGGCGCAGACCAGGGTCTGGCCACTGACGTAGTTGGATTCGGGGTAACAGAACAGCAGCACCGCGCCCGCGGCCTCGTCGGGCGTGCCGGCGCGGCCCAGCGGGATGGTCTGCTCGGCGGACTTCAGGATGTGCGGGTTGACGCCCACCTTGATGGCCTGGCCGTCGATGTCGATGTGCGTGTCGGCGTCGGCGCTGGCCTCGGTCAGCCGGGTGCGGATCAGGCCGAAGGCCACCGAGTTGACGTTGACCTTGTAGCGGCCCCACTCCTTGGCCATCGCGCGGGTCAGGCCGTTGATGCCGGCCTTGGCCGCCGCGTAGTTGGCCTGGCCGGCATTGCCGTAGACGCCGGCGATGGACGAGATGTTGACCACCTTGCGGAAGACCTCGCGGCCCTCGCTGGCCTCCTTGCGCGCCACTTCGCGGAGGTGGTCTGCCGCGGCGCGCAGGATGCGGAACGGCGCCTTCAGGTGCACGTCCAGGATGGCGTCCCACTGCCGGTCGTCCATCTTCTGGATCACGTTGTCCCAGGTGTAGCCGGCGTTGTTGACGATGATGTCCAGGCCGCCGAACTGGGTCAGCGCGGTGCCGACGAAGCGCTCGGCAAAGCCGTCGGCGGTGACGTTGCCCACGCAGGCCGCGGCCTGGCCGCCCGCTGCGCGGATCGCCGCCACCGCCTCGTCGGCGCAGCCGGCGTCCAGGTCGTTGACCACCACCCGCGCGCCCTCGGACGCCAGCTTCATCGCGATCGCGCGGCCGATGCCGCGGCCCGAGCCGGACACGATCGCCACCTTGCCATCGAGCTTGCCCATCGTGGATGCCTCCTGACTGGACTGCGGGTGGTGGGAACCTGCGGGAAGGGTCAGCCCAGCGCCACCACCGCGTCGCCGCTGAGCTTGACCTGGCCGTGCTGGTTGACGGTCTGCAGGGCCAGGCGCGCACGGCGCTCGCCGGCCACTTCGAACAGCTCGGTCACCGTGCCCGAGCAGGTGATCGCGTCGCCGACCTGGGTGATGGCGGTGAAGCGCACGCCGTAGTCGCGGATCTGCCGCTGGTCGACCCAGTTGGTCAGCAGGCGGCCCAGGTAGGCCATCGACAGCATGCCGTGGGCGAACACGTCGGGCGAGCCGCCACGCCTGGCGAAGTCGATGTCCACGTGCATCGGGTTGTGGTCGCCCGAGGCGCCGCAGTACAGCGCCAGCGTCAGGCGCGAGATCGGGTCGGTCGTGAACGCCGGCAGCGCGTCGCCCACCTTCAGGTTCTGGAGATCAGCCATGGCGCACCACCGTGATGCCGTGCAGGTCCGCGACATGCTCGCCGCGCTGGTTGGTGACGCGGGTCTCGCGCACCACGAACTCGAGCAGGCCGCCCTTCTTGTCGTAGATGTCGGCGATGCGCTGCTCGAAGCTCAGCGTGTCGCCGGCATAGGCCATGCGGTGGTAGGTGAAGCGCTGCTCGCCGTGCAGCACCTTGGCGATGTCGATGTCCAGCAGGTCGCGGATGGCGCCGGGGTTGGGCGCCTCCATCTCCAGGCAGAACAGGAAGGTCGGCGGCACCGGCAGGCCGGGGTGGCCGGCGGCGCGCGCGGCGGCCTCGTCGGTGTAGACCGCATCGGTCTGGCCGATCGCCTTGGCGAAGAACTTGAGCCGGCCTTTCTCCACGTCCGCGCTGAAGGGCGCGAAGCGGTGGCCGATGAACTGCTTGTCCAGCATCGGGTCAGTGCTCCACTTTCTGATAGAGGGTGACGACGCAGGCGCCGCCCAGCCCCAGGTTGTGCTGCAGTGCCAGCCGTGCGCCCTCGACCTGGCGCTGCTCGGCCTGGCCGCGCAGCTGCCAGGTCAGCTCGGCGCACTGGGCCAGGCCCGTGGCACCCAGCGGGTGGCCCTTGGACAGCAGGCCGCCCGAGGGGTTGGTGACGACGCGACCGCCGTAGGTGTTGTCGCCGTCGAGGATGAACTTCTCGGCCGTGCCCTCGGGCGTCAGGCCCAGGGCCTCGTAGGTGATCAGCTCGTTGGCGGTGAAGCAGTCGTGCAGCTCGACCACGTCCACGTCCTCGGGGCCGACGCCGGCCGCGGCGTAGACCTTCTGCGCCGCCGCCGCCGCCATGTCGTAGCCCACCAGCCGGCGCATGTCGTCGGAATCGAAGGTGCTGCCGGTGTCGGTGGTCATCGCCTGGGCGGCGATGCGCACGCTGCGGTCCAGCCCATGCTTCTTGGCGAAGGCCTCGCTGCACAGGATGGCGGCCGCGGCGCCGCAGGTGGGCGGGCAGCACTGCAGGCGGGTCAGCGGGTCGAAGACGCTGGGCGCGGCCAGCACCTCGTCCAGCGTCACCGTCTGGCGGAACACCGCCAGCGGGTTGCGCGCCGCGTGCTGGCGGGCCTTGACCGAGATGCGCGCAAAGGTGCTCTTGGCGATGCCGTGCTCGGCGATGTAGTCGCGCGCCGCGCCGCCGAAGAACTGCGCCGCGCGCGGCGCCTTCTCGTCGTAGCCCTGGTGCGCGGCCATCGCGTCGGCAAAGCGGCCCAGCGGCGAGGGCCGGTCGTCCCAGGTGCCCTTGAGCGCGCCGGGCACCATCTGCTCGAAGCCCAGGGCCAGCACGCAGTCGGCGGCACCGCTGGCGATGGCCTGGCGGGCCAGGAACAGCGCGGTCGAGCCGGTCGAGCAGTTGTTGTTGACGTTGATCACCGGGATGCCGGTCAGCCCGACGCCGTAGACCGCGGCCTGGCCGGCGGTGGAGTCGCCGAAGACATAGCCCACATAGGCCTGCTCGACCTGCGGGTAGGCCACGCCGGCGTCGGCCAGCGCCAGCCGGGCGGCCTGGGCGCCCATCTCGGTGTAGGGCGCGCTGGCCCCGGGCTTGGTGAAGGGGATCATGCCCACGCCGACCACGTGCACGGCTTGCGTCATCGGAGCTTCCTCTGGAGGGGTTGCAGGTTGGGGTTCAGTGTGCGCCGCACCGCGGTGCAGCATCAACCGCCGCCGGCGGTCATTCGGGGGCGTGGGTGCCGCCGGGCTGGCGGTAGCGGAAGGTGCCCATGGCCTTGCCGCAGACATGGCCGTGCATGTCGTGCACCTCGGCCTCGCAGAAGCACACCGAGCGGCCGCCGCCGGTGGCCCGGCCCACCGCCTTCAGCCGCCCGGTGGCCGGGCGCATGAAGGCGATGTGCATGTCGATGGTCACCACCTCGCGGCTGTAGTCGATGCGGCTGAGCGCGGCGTTGGCCATCGCCGCGTCGAGCAGGGTCATCATCACGCCGCCGTGGCAGCCGCCGTGGTTGTTGCACAGCTCGGGGCGCAGTTCCAGCTCCATCAGCGCCTCGCCGGCCTCGGCGCGGACGCGCTCGATGCCGACATGGGCGGTGAAGGGCACGTGGCGGTCGCGGCCGTGGCTGGGCAGCGTGGCGGGTTCGGGGGCGTGGGCGGTGGTCTTCTTGGTCATCGCGGACAGGGGCCCGGCCGTGCGGGCCGGGCGAGGTGCGCATCCTTGCGCCGCGGCCCGTGCCGGCCAATGGCCAAGCCGACCAGGCGCATTGGCCTTTGTGTTCACCCAGGGTAAACACCAATTCGGGAAAACCCAGGGTTTGGCCGGTCATGAAGGCGACACCGTGCCGCGTCACCGGCCACCTAGATTGCGTCCACAAGCACAACCGAGAGGAGACCTGCATGACATCCTGGATCACCCCCCTGCTGGGCGCCGCCACCGCCGCCCTGCTCGCCGGCTGCAGCGCGCTGGCCCCGTCCCGCCCGGCCGCCTGGTCGGCGCCCGAGCCGCTGGTCGCGCCCTCGTCGTTCAGCGGCGTGCACGGGCTGGCGGTGGACCGCCAGGGCCGCCTGCTGGCCGGCAGCGTGGTCGGCAACGCCATCTGGCAGGTCGACCGCAACACCGGCGCGGCCCGCGTGCTGATCGGCGGGCCCGAGGGCCAGGCCGACGACATCGCCGTCGGCCCCCAGGGCGAGCTGGCCTGGACCAGCTACCTGCAGGGCATCGTGCGCTACCGCCAGAACGACCAGGCGCCGATCCGCGTGCTGGCCCAGGGCCTGCCGGGCATCAACTCGCTGGCCTTCGACCAGCGCAACGGCAAGCTCTACGCCTCGCAGGTCTTCCTCGCGGACGCGGTCTGGGAACTGGACGTCGCCGGCAAGGCCGCGCCGCGGCTGATCGCCAAGGACCTGGGCGGCTTCAACGGCTTCGAGGTCGGCCCGGACGGCGCGCTGTACGGCCCGCTGTGGTTCAAGCGCAGCCTGGCCCGGCTGGACCCGGCCGACGGCGGGCTCAGCGTGATCAGCGCCAGCTTCGAGACGCCGGCGGCAGCCAACCTCGATGGCAAGGGCAACGCCTACGTGGTCGACACCGCCACCGGCGAGCTGGCCCGCGTGGCGCTGGACAACGGCGCCAAGCAGACGGTGGCCCGCCTGTCGACCAGCCTGGACAACCTGGCGGTGGCGCCCGACGGCACGGTCTACGTCTCGAACATGGCCGACAACGGCATCCAGGCCGTGGACCCGGCCACCGGCGCGGTGCGCCAGCTCACCCGCGGCGGCGTCGCGGTGCCGGGCGGCATCAAGGTCGACGGCGACGCGCTGTTCGTCGCCGACATCTTCTCCTTGCGCCGCGTCGACACGCGCAGCGGCCAGGTCAGCGACCTGCGCCGCATGCACGCCGCCGACGTGGCGCTGGAGTACCCGTTCTCGGTCGGCCTGTCGGCGAAGAAGCTGGCGCTGGCCTCGTGGTTCACCGGCTCGGTGCAGCTGATCGACCGCGCGACGCTAAAGAGCGAGACCATGCTGCACGGCTTCAAGGCGCCCTACGACGCCCTGCCGCTGGACGACGGCAGCCTGCTGGTGGCCGAGATCGCCACCGGCAGCGTGCTCAAGGTCTCCGGCGCCAACCTCGACCAGCGCAGCACGCTGGCCAGCGGCCTGGCCGGACCGGTGCAGATGGCCCTGGGCCCGGACGGCGCGCTCTACGTCAGCGAGGCCGCCGGCCAGATCACCCGGGTGAACCTGGCCGACGGCGCCAAGACGGTGGTGGCCAGCGGCCTGGCCCTGCCCGAGGGCCTGGCCTTCACGCCCTGGGGCAGCCTGGTGGTGGCCGAGGTGGCCGCCGGCCGGCTGACCGAGATCAGCCTGGACGGCGCCAGCGCAGGCCAGCGCCGCAGCGTGGCCGAGCAGCTGCCGATCGGCCTGGCCGCCGGCCCCGGCCTGCCGCCGCCCTACGTGCCCACCGGCGTGGCCGTGGCCCGCGACGGCACCATCTACCTCAGCGCCGACCGCAACAACGCGATCTACCGCATCCGCCCGCAGCGCTGAGCGGCGCCGGTGCCCGGGGCGCCGCCCGTTTCGGGCGGCCGCTGCCGGGCGCTCAGCCTCTCAGGCCAGCAGGTCGCCGCCGATCCACTGCCCCACCTGGGCCCGCATCGCCTCGTCGACGACCATCTGCTCGCGCTGGCACAGGAACAGCAGCTGGTTGACCAGGCGCCGGGCCAGCTGGGCGGCATCGTCCTGGCCCTGGCCAAAGACATGGCCGTTGAGCTGCAGGCCGCGCAGCAGGAAGACCACGTCGCGCAGCGCCAGGTCCAGGCCGCGCTGGGCCGCCTGGGCGCAGATCCGGCGCGCCGTCTGCGTCGGCTCGTAGGGCTGCGCGGCCAGGTCGGCGCACAGCAGGTCCAGGATGCCGCGCAGCACCGGCGGCGCCAGCAGCGGCGCGCCGGTCAGCGCGCAGATCTCGCGCGCCAGCGGCAGCAGGTCCTCGTGGCCGGCCCAGGCCGGGCCGGCCTCGGGCTCGGCCGCCGCCGGCTCCAGCGCATGGCGGCTGGGGTCGGCGATGCGGCCGCCCGAACCGCTGATCCAGACCAGCTGGGTCAGACCCAGCGCGCGGTAGAAGGCCTTGAAGCTGCCCAGCCCGTTCCACTGCTCCAGCCGCTGCGGGAAGTCCTGGCGCAGCCGGCTGGCCAGCGTGCCGGCGGACAGCGGCTGCGCCGCCTGCTGCACCAGCTGCACCAGGCGCTGCGACACCTGGGCCAGCTCCCCGGCGTCCAGCAGGCGCGGCGGGCCGGCGGTGTCGGCCGCCGCCGTCGTCACGGCCGGCGTGGCGGCCGCCGCCACGGCCGGCTCCGTGGCCGCCTCGGCCGACGGCGGCGCCGCGCCGGCCACCGGCTCGGTGCCCAGGCCCAGGGCCTGCTCGATGAACTGGCGCTCGTCGATCATCAGGTCGGCCGAGGCCTGGTAGGCGGCCGAGGGGAAGCCGATGGCCAGCACCGTGGTGCGGCGGTCGTAGCGCCGCAGCTTGCGCAGCACCGGCGTGAAGTCGGCGTCGGCCGACAGCACGATGAACTCCTCGTAGCCGGTCTCGTGGCCCAGCAGGTCGACGATGTCCAGCACCATGTGGATGTCGGTGCTGGTCTTGCCCTGGCTGGTCACCGGCGGGCAGTCGACGATCTCGAAGCCCGCGCGCAGGAAGGCGTGGCGGTACTGCTGGTACCAGTTCGGGTTCAGGTAGCAGCGGCGCACCAGCATGCGCCGGCGCGCGGCCGGGTCGGCGTGGCCCTCGGGGATGGCCAGCGACTCGACCAGCCAGCGCATCCACTCCACCGGCTGGCGCGCGAAGCGCTCGGCCGCGGCGGGCTGCAGCGCACGCAGCTGGGTGTAGACGTTGTCGAAGTCGACGAACAGCGCACTCTTCACAGATCCTCCTCCCCGGCCGCTGCGGCCGTGGCCTGCAGCCGGGTGCTGCGGTACTCGCCCGGGGCCACGCCGCACCACTTCTTGAACGCACGGTGGAAGGTGCTGGCCTCGGAGAAGCCGACGCGGTTGGCGATGTCGATCAGCGTCAGCTCGGGCTGGGCCAGCAGCTCGATGGCCACGTCGCGGCGCAGCGCGTCCTTCAGCTCCTGGTAACCGTGGCCCTCGTCGCGCAGGCGGCGGCGCAGCGTCTGCGGCGTCATCGCCATCAGCGCGCCGACGTCCTCCAGCGAGGGCAGCTCGCCGTCCAGCCGCCGGCGCAGCAGGCGGCGGATGCGCTCGGACACGCTGCTCGGGTCGCGGTACTTGATCAGCAGGTTGGCCGGCGCCCGGGCCAGGAACTCGCGCAGGCTCTGCGCGTTCTGCACCACCGGCAGCTCCAGCCAGCGCGCCTCGAAGCGGAAGCCGATGTGCGGCGCGCCGAAGCGGATCGGCGCCTGGTAGACGCGCGAGCTGTCGCTGCGCGGCATCGGCTCGGTGTAGTCCACCGCCAGCAGCGGGATGCGCCGCGCCACCAGCCACGAGGCCAGGCCGAAGCCGAACAGCAGGAAGGCCTTCTGCGCGTAGTCCAGCCGCGCGTCGGGCGGGCTGCGGCGCACGATCTGCACCTCGGCCACGTCGCCGCGCAGCACCAGCCGCGGCACGAAGTCGTCGATCAGGCCGTGGTAGTGGCGAAAGCCCAGCTTCAGCGCCTCGTGCAGGTTGCGGCAGCGCACCAGCAGCGAGGCGCACTGGCCGAAGCTGCCCACGCGCAGCGGCCGGCGGCACAGCCCCCACAGCTCGTCGCGGGTGGCGCGGCGCAGCGCGCGGATCAGCAGCGCGTACTGCGCCTGCGAGACGCGCGCCAGCGGCGCGTCCAGCAGCGCCGGCGGGATGCCGGCACGGCGCAGCAGCGGCAGCGGGTCGCGCCCCTGGTGCAGCACGCCCTGCAGGATGTGCCGCACCTGCTGGATGGCCACGGTGTGCTCGGTCACGCCCATCGGTGCGCGCCGGCAGTGGATCGGTTCGTCGGCATCCCCCGATGCTAAGCGGGCGCGCCGCCGCGCCGGCCCGCCGGCCGGGCCGATCAGCGCGGCGCGGCACTGGCTGATCGGCCGACCCGCCGGCCGCCGCCGCGGGTACAAACGGCGGCATCGGCGCGCTGGCTCGACGCGCTGCATGCCCCATGCCGATCGCTGCCCTGTCCGCCCTGCTCCACCGCTGCCGGCCTGAACCGGCCGCCCTGCGCACCGCCCTGCTCGCCGCCGCCCTGCCGGCCCTGGGCGCCGCGGCCGCCCCGCTGCAGGCGCCGCCCTGGCCGCGCAGCAGCCTGGGCAGCGCCGACCTGGCGGTGCTCTACGCCCGCGGCGACGCCACCAGCGAGGCCATCGCCCGCGCCTACCAGCGCGCCCGCGGCATCCCCGCGGCGCAGGTGATCGGCGTGGACATCCCGACCGACGCCGACGCCATCGGCGCCGAGGCCTTCGCGGCGATCAAGGCCGAGCTCGACGCGAGCCTGCCCGCCGCGGTGCAGGCCACGCTGCTGACCTGGACCCGGCCCTCGCGGGTGCAGGGTGCCTGCAGCATGGGCATCACCAGCGCGCTGGCCTTCGGCTACAGCGCGCTGCGCTGCGGCGGCTGCGCGCGCACCCTGGCCTCGCCCTACTACGACAGCGACAGCACCCGGCCCTGGACCGAGCTGCAGCTGCGCCCGTCGATGATGCTCGGCGCCGCGACGCTGGAGGCCGCCCAGGCGCTGATCGCCCGCGGCCTGGCCGCCGACGGCAGCGCGCCCGGCGGCACCGGCTGGCTGGTGCGCACGCCCGACGCCGCGCGCAGCGTGCGCTGGCGCGACTTCGCCGCGCTGCCGGCGCAGTGGACCGGGCCGGCGGCGCCGCGGCTGCACTACGTCGACGCCAGCAGCGGCACGCCGTCGCCCTGGCTCACCGGCCAGGCCGACCTGCTGTTCTACTTCACCGGCGCGGCCCAGGTGCCGCAGCTGGCCGGCAACCGCTTCCTGCCCGGCGCGGCGGCCGACCACCTGACGTCCTTCGGCGGCCGCCTGCCCGCGGCCAACGGCCAGATGCCGGCCACCGCCTGGCTGGACGCCGGCGCCACCGCCAGCTACGGCACGGTCGAGGAGCCCTGCAACCACGCCGAGAAGTTCCCACGCGCGTCGGTGCTGGTCGAGCACTACCTGCGCGGCGCCACGCTGATCGAGGCCTACTGGAAGTCGGTGGCCTGGCCCGGCCAGGGTCTGTTCGTCGGCGAGCCGCTGGCCCGCCCCTGGCCCGACACGCCCGGCACCACGCTGGAGGACGGCCAGCTGGTGCTGCGCACCCGCGCCCTGCGCCGCCACGGCGCCTACCGCGCCGAATGGCTGCCCGCCGGCGCCAGCCGCTGGCAGACCCTGGGCACGCTGAGCGGGCCCGAGCCCGGCCCCACCGTCTGGCGCCTGCCACTGCCGGTGGACAGCGCCCGCGGCCGGCTGCGCTGGCTGGGGCCCTGCGCCGGCTCGCCGCTGCAGACCTGCGTGCTCGGCGAATCCGACTGAGCTGCCGGGCCCGGGGCGCCCGCGCCCCCAGCCGGCGCGAGCGCCGCCGCGGATCAGGCCAGCCGGTAGCGCCGGATGCCGTCCTCGCCCAGCTCGGACACCGCCTCGCCGCGCGCCACCAGGTAGTTGATGTGCGCCAGGCTCTCGCCGGTGGCCATGCCCAGCAGCTCGCCCTGGCTGTCGATGGGCCGCGCGAACAGCGCGCCGAACACGTCGATGGCCCGCTTGGGCCGCTCGGCCAGGCTGCGGCGCAGCCGCTCCAGGCCGCGGCGGTGGCCGGCGGCCAGGCGGTCCAGCCGGGCGTGCAGGCCGCGGAAGGGGTCGTTGTGCGCCGGCAGCACCAGCAGCCCGTCGCCCAGCGTGCTGCGCAGGCGCTCGATGCTGGCCAGCCAGTCGCCCAGCGGGTCGGCGTCGGGCTCGGTCGGGAACACGCTGACGTTCGACGAGATCTTCGGCAGCACCTGGTCGCCGGAGACCAGCAGGCCCAGGTCCTCGCACAACAGGCAGGCGTGCTCGGGCGAATGTCCGCGGCCGACGATGACGCGCCAGTCGTGCGCGCCGATGCGCAGCACCTCGCCGTCGACGATGCGGCGGAAGCTGTCGGGCAGCCGGTGCACATGCTTGCCGAAGCCGCCGAAGCGGTTGCGGTAGATGTCCAGCGCCTCCTCGGGCCAGCCGCACTCGCGGTAGAAGCGGATCGCGTCGTTCGGCGCCTCGCGGCCGGTGTCGGCCATCAGCGTGCGGCAGGTCAGGTACTCCAGACGGGTGATCCACAGCCGGCAGTCGAACTTGCGCGTCAGCCAGCCCGACATGCCGACGTGGTCGGGGTGCATGTGGGTGCAGAAGATGCGCGTGATGCGCGCGCCCTGCGGCGTGGCCGCCAGCGGGCCGTCCGGGGCGATCAGCGTGCGCCAGGCGGCCAGCGCCTCGGGCGTCTTGGTGCCGGTGTCCACCACCGCCCAGCCGGGGCCGCGCGCGTCCTCGTCGGCGATCAGCCAGAGGTTGATGTGGTCCAGCGCGAAGGGCATGGGCATGCGCACCCACAGCACGCCGGGGGCGATCTCGCGCACCGTGCCGGCGGCCGGCGCGGGGCCGCAGGGGTAGCTCAGGCCGTAGGGCGCACCGCCGGGGGCGGGTGCCTCGGCGTCGGGCTCGCCGTCGGGGCGGCCGTCGGGGCTGGGGGCATGGGTCATGCGGTCGATTGTGCCGCCGCGCCCCGTCACGCGCCTGTCACCTGGGTACGGCCGGCGGCCGCACCGGCCGCGTCGTCAGGGCCCCAGCCAGTACAGCAGGCGCCTGTAGACCGCCGGGTCGCTGAGCAGGTCCAGGTGGTGGATGCCGGGGCCGATCCAGCAGTGGTCGGCCGGCAGGCCCAGGTCCATCGCCGGCCGGCGGTGGCGGCCCAGTGCGCTGTCCACCGTCACCAGCCCGTCGCCCAGCAGCGAGCCCGGCGTGTCCGGCCCGCCGATGGTGCTGGCCACGGCGTAGCAGTCCACGCCGGGCGGCAGCGGCACCGGCGTGCGGTGGTCACGGTGGTCGAAGCGGTCGACCGGCGCCCAGTCACCGGCCAGCAGGTTGCCGTGCCGCAGGTCGGTGATGCCGGCACTGCGGATGCGCGAGAGCCGGCCGAAGGGCGCGGCGTAGGGGCTGAGGTCCAGCACCCGGTGCAGCCAGTTGCCGGCGCGCTCCAGCGGCGCGCCGTGGTGCGGCGTGCCCAGGAAGACCAGCTGGCGCAGCCGATCCGGCCAGCCCTGGCCGGCCTCGCGCGCCTGCGCCACCGCGCTGCGCGCGACCAGCCCGCCCATGCTGTGGCCGACGATGACCAGCCGCGTCACCGGCACCGGCCAGTCCTGCACCAGCGCCTCCAGCGCGTCGGCCAGCGCGCGGCCGTTGTCCGACACGTGCAGCCCGCTGTTGTAGAAGGCGTAGACCGGCGCCAGCCCCAGCGCCGCGGCCAGCGCCTGACCGTGGTCGTGGCCGTTGCGGGCCCAGCCCAGGTCGCTCATGCACAGGCCGTGCACCAGCAGCAGCACCGCGCCGGGCGTGCCGGCGGGCAGCGCGGCCGGGTCCAGCGGCCGGCCGTCGCGGCGCAGCTGCATCGGGATGGCCAGCGGGTTGCCGCTGCGCAGCAGGTGGTCGCCGAGCACCCCGTTGAGCGCCGCCACCACGCGGTCGCGCCGCGGCGTGGGCTGGTCGTCCGCCAACGCGCCGTCGAAGGGTGCCAGCAACCCTTCCAGCCCGCTGCCGACCAGGGCCATGCCGCCCTGCACGCCGCGGTACACCCAGCCGCTGATGCCGCGCGCCGGCGGCAGCCCCTCGCTGCCCGCCCCGGCGGCGCCGCGCTGGCGGCCGCCCCCCAGCGGCAGCGCCAGGCGCTGGATCTGGCCGTGCAGGGCCTCGGCGACGCCGGCGATCTGGCGCGCCCCGGCCACGGCCAGCCGCGCCCCGCCGCGCAGGTCGCTGACCGGGCCGCCGGGAGCACGGGCCGTGCGCGCGGCGCGGTGCGCCGGCGTGCCGGGGTCGGATCGGGGGGGACGGGACATGGTGCGGCTCCTGCGCCCGGCCTGCCCGCCGCCTGCGGCGGTGCGGCATCCAGGCACCGGGCCATTAGGAGCCGGCAGCGCAGGCCGCGGCCTGCGGCAGATCAAGCGCCGCGGCAGCCCGATCTGCGCCGGCTCAAGCCGCCACGTCGAGGGCCAGCAGGTCCAGCAGGGTGTCGCGCAGCAGGTGGCCGGCGGCCAGGCGGGCCAGCGCGTCCTGTTCGGCGCCCGACCGCGCGTTGCTGGCCAGCCGCGGCAGCACGCCCAGGCACGGCGCGCCCAGCCAGCGTTGCAGGCTGGCCAGCGTGCGCTCGGGCTGGTCCAGCGCCGGGTCGATGGCGTTGGCCACCCAGCCGGCCAGGCGCAGGCCGCGGGCGCCGATGGCCTCGGCGGTGAGCAGCGCGTGGTTCAGGCAGCCCGGGCGCAGGCCCACCGCCAGCACCACCGGCAGGTCCAGGGCCTGGGCCAGGTCGGCGCTGTCGAAGCCGCTGGCCAGCGGCACGCGGAAGCCCCCGGCACCGTCGACGACCACCGCGTCGGCCCAGACCTGCAGGGCGCCGAAGGCCTCGAGCATGAACTCCGGCGCCAGCCGGATGCCGGCGAGCTCGGCCGCGGCCTCGGGCGAGGCGTCGGGCGCCAGGATGTAGGGGCACAGCGCGCGCTCGGGCAGGCGCAGCGTGCCGGCGGCAGCCAGGCGGTCGACCACGTCGGCATGCCACTGCCCGTGGTGGAAGCTGGTGCCGGCGGCCACCGGCATCATGCCCACCGCGCGGTGCCCGGTGCTGCCCGCCAGGTGGACGATGGCGCTGGCCACCAGGGTGGTGCCGACGCCGACGTCGGTGCCGGTGACGTAGCAGGCGCCCATCGCGGGTGTCGGCGCGGTGCGCGGCGCGCGGCGACGCCGCTCAGCGGTCCCGCGCGGCCAGCGGTGCGCGCGCCGCCGGGCTCTCGCCCAGCACCGTCAGCCGGCGCGAGCCGGCGAACAGGTCGCGCGGCTTCAGGCCGTAGACGTGGCGGATCGAGTGGCTGAAGTGCGTGGAGTCGGGGTAGCCGGTGTCCAGCGCCACGTGGACCAGGTTGGTGTCGCGGGTGACGTGGTGCAGCAGGCTGCGCGCGCGCTTCCAGGTGCGCAGGCTGCGGAAGGGCGTGCCCACCTCGGCCTTGAACAGGTGCAGGAAGCGCGAGAACGACAGGCCCACCGCGTCGGCGCAGTCCTGCGCGGTGATCGGCAGCGAGGGGTCGTTGCGGATCGCCTCGAGCACGCTGGCGATGCGCGGGTCGATCTGCCGCGGCACCAGCACCTGGCCGAAGAAGCACTCGTCGAAGCTGGTCGTCTGCAGGTCGATGGCATGGCCGTGGGTACGCAGCCAGGCATGGGCGGCGCGCACGCGCTCGACCATGCGGCGCGCGTCGGCGCCGGCCACCGCGCCGGGGGTGCCCAGCATCCAGGCCGGCAGGCGGGCCTCGTCGACGGTCTCGGGCTCGACGGTGACGCTGGAGATCAGGCGCTGGTCGCAGGCCACGCGGTGCGGCAGGTGCGGCGGCACCACGGCCAGCTCGGTGGTCTGCCAGACCGGGTCGGCCGGCATCTTGCCGGTCTCGGCGTCGCCCAGCGCGATGCGCAGCGGTGCGCCCAGCGAGACGTAGACCAGCCAGCCGCCCATGGTGCGCACGCTGACGTCGCCGAGCAGACCGGCGTAGAACACCCGGTCCTTGTTCAGCCACATCACCCGGTTGCGGCAGTCACTGGGCGACAGCACCACCGGTGCCTCCGGCGGCATGACGAAATCGGCGGGCAAACGGGACAAGGCGACGATCTCCTGCTGGGCATGCCGGGCGGGGCCGGCGGGTGTCGGAACGCGGGCGCGACCCTATCCGCTTTTGCGCCGCGTCCACCTCCGGGTTTCCGTCAGGGCGACGCCAGCTTCCCCGATCCGCGCGGGCGCGGCTTGCGTGCGGTGGCTGCCGCGGCTAGGGGCCTTCCCGCAGCCGGGGTGTCGCGCTGGCGACGCGTGGCGTGCCGGTGGCCGGAATGCGCAGCCTATCCATGTATCAAAACTATCACGCGTATTGCATCAATCGCCTGGATTAATAGAACCCCGCTGCCTAGACTGCCTCCACCGACCACCGTCGGCCACCCCACAGGAGAACCGCATGACCCACGAAGCCAAGTGCCCCTTCTCGGGCGCTGCCCAGCCCGCCACCGCCGCCCGCGCCGGCACCCGCGGCAACCGCGACTGGTGGCCCCAGCAGCTGAACCTGGGCATCCTGCGCCAGCGCCCGCCCCAGGCCGACCCGATGGGCGCGGACTTCGACTACGCCGCCGCCTTCAAGACCCTGGACCTGGACGCCGTGGTGCGCGACCTGCACGCGCTGATGACCGACTCGCAGACCTGGTGGCCCGCCGACTGGGGCCACTACGGCCCGCTGTTCATCCGCATGGCCTGGCACTCGGCCGGCACCTACCGCACCTTCGACGGCCGCGGCGGCGCCGGCAACGGCACGCAGCGCTTCGCGCCGCTGAACAGCTGGCCCGACAACGGCAACCTGGACAAGGCCCGCCGCCTGCTGTGGCCGGTGAAGCAGAAGTACGGCCGCGCGCTGTCCTGGGCCGACCTGATGATCCTGGCCGGCAACGTCGCACTCGAATCGATGGGCTTCAAGACCTTCGGCTTCGCCGGCGGCCGCGCCGACGTCTGGGAGCCCGAGCAGGACATCGACTGGGGCCCCGAGGCCGCCTGGCTGGCCACCAGCACCCAGCCCGACAGCCGCTACAGCGGCGAGCGCCAGCTGGCCAAGCCGCTGGCCGCGGTGCAGATGGGCCTGATCTACGTGAACCCCGAGGGCCCGAACGGCCGACCCGACCCGGTGGCCTCCGGCCGCGACGTGCGCGAGACCTTCGCCCGCATGGCCATGGACGACGAGGAGACCGTGGCCCTGGTGGCCGGCGGCCACACCTTCGGCAAGGCCCACGGCGCCGGCGACCCCCAGCTGGTGGGGGCCGAGCCCGAGGCCGCCGGCATCGAGGAGCAGGGCCTGGGCTGGAAGAACGCGCTGGGCAGCGGCAAGGGCGTGCACACCACGACCAGCGGCATCGAGGGCGCCTGGAAGCCCCACCCCACGACCTGGGACATGGGCTACTTCGACATGCTCTTCGGCTACGAGTGGGAACTGACCAAGAGCCCCGCCGGCGCCCACCAGTGGGTGGCCAAGGACTGCAAGCCCGAGCACCTGATCCCCGATGCCCACGACCCGACGAAGAAGCACCCGCCGATGATGACCACGGCCGACCTGTCGCTGCGCTTCGACCCGGCCTACGAGAAGATCGCGCGCCGCTTCCACGCCGACCCGGCCGCCTTCGCCGACGCCTTCGCCCGCGCCTGGTTCAAGCTGACCCACCGCGACATGGGCCCGCGCAGCCGCTACCTGGGCAAGCTGGTGCCGGCCGAGACGCTGATCTGGCAGGACCCGCTGCCCGCCGTCGACCACCCGCTGGTCGACGCTGGCGACGTCGCCGCGCTCAAGCAGCAGGTGCTGGCCTCGGGGCTGACGACGGCGCAGCTGGTGCGCACCGCCTGGGCGTCGGCCGCCACCTTCCGCGGCAGCGACAAGCGCGGCGGCGCCAATGGCGCGCGCATCCGCCTGGCGCCGCAGAAGGACTGGGCGGCCAACGACCCGGCCGAGCTGGCCGTGGTGCTGGCCAGGCTGGAGGCGATCCAGCAGGCTTTCAACGCCGCGCAGGCCGGCGGCAAGCGCATCTCGCTGGCCGACCTGATCGTGCTGGCCGGCGACGCCGCGGTGGAAGCCGCCGCGCGCGCCGGCGGCCACGCGCTGGCCCTGCCCTTCCACCCCGGCCGCACCGACGCCAGCGCCGAGCAGACCGACGCCGCGTCCTTCGCGGTGCTGGAGCCGCAGGCCGACGCCTTCCGCAACTTCGCCAAGCCCGGGCTGGAGGCCGCGGCGGCCGAGCTGATGGTCGACAAGGCCCAGCTGCTGAGCTTGAGCGCGCCGGAGATGACCGTGCTGGTCGGCGGCCTGCGCGTGCTGGGTGCCAACGCCGGCGGCAGCCCGCACGGCGTGTTCACCGCCCGCCCCGGCGTGCTCAGCAACGACTTCTTCGTGCACCTGCTGGACATGGGCACCGCCTGGCAGCGCGCCGCCGGCCAGCCCGGCGTGCTGGAAGGCCGCGACCGCGCCAGCGGCGCGCCGAAGTGGACCGCCACCGTGGCCGACCTGGTCTTCGGATCCAACGCCCAGCTGCGCGCGCTGGCCGAGGTCTACGCCAGCGGCGACGCCGAGGCCAGGTTCGTGCAGGCCTTCGGCGCGGCCTGGTCCAAGGTCATGCACCTGGACCGCTTCGACCTGCGCTGAGCGGCCGAGCGCTCAGGCAGGGGCCGGCGCGGGGCCGGCCAGCAGGGTGCGCGCCGTCTGCACGAAGGCGTCGCGCACCGGCGTGCCGGCCCCGCCCGGCGCCGCCGACCAGGCCAGCAGGCCCACGCCCAGCGTGGCCGGCTGGGCCAGCGGCACGAAGCGCACGCCGGCGGCGCCGCTGCGCGCCACCGAGGCCGGCACCAGGGCCACGCCCAGGCCGCCGGCCACCAGGGCCACCACGGTCAGCCACTGCCGCGCGGCATGCACCATGCGCGGGTGGATGCCGGCACGGCTGAAGGTGGCCACCACGTGGTCGTGGTGGGCCGGCGCCACGTCGCGGGCGAACATCACGAAGGCCTCGTAGGCCAGCACGCGCAGGTCCAGCCGCGCCTGCCCGGCCAGCGCGTGCCCGGCCGGCAGGCAGGCCACCAGGGTCTCGGCCGGCAGGGCCAGCGCGGCCAGCGGCGCCGGCACCGTGGCCGCGTTGACGAAGCCGGCGTGCAGCTGGCCGTGCAGCAGCGCGTCCAGCTGCTCGACGGTGGACAGCTCGCGCAGCGTCAGCTCGATCTCGGGCCATTGCTGCTGGAAGGCGCGCACGATGCGCGGCACGTCGCGGTAGGCCATCGAGCCGGTCACGCCCACGTCCAGCCGCCCGCGCTGGCCGCCGGCCACCGCACGCGCGGTCTCGGCGGCGCGGTCCACCCCGGCCAGCACCTGCCGCGCCTCGCCCAGGAAGGCGCTGCCCGCCGGCGTCAGCAGCACGCGCTTGGGGTTGCGGTCCAGCAGGCGCACGCCCAGCTCGGACTCCAGCTGCTGGATCGCCGCGCTCAGCGGCGGCTGGGTGATGGCCAGGCGCTGCGCGGCGCGGCCGAAATGCAGCTCCTCGGCCAGGACGACGAAATAGCGCAGGGCGTGGAGCTTCATGGGCGCGATGATGCCCCGGCGCGCACTGGCTCCTCGCCCTCGGGCTCAGGCCTTGATGCGGGCCGACTGGACGATGGCCTGGACTGCCGGCAGGTGGCGGGCGAAGAAGGCCAGCCGCGGCGCGGTGTAGGTCATGGCGAACAGCTCGCCATTGCGCACCGCCAGCCAGCCCATGCCCTGCAGGCGCACGTCGTCGGCCTTGCGCACGGACTCGAACTCGAAGTGCCAGCCGTTCTGGCCCGCGAAGAGCTGGGCTTCGACCCGCTTCAGCGTGAAGCTGGAGCCGTCGCGTGCGACCAACGCACCGAACAGATCCACCAGTTCGGTCGGCGACATCGCGCTGCGGAAGGCCAAGGGCTTCTGGCCCGCCGGGCGCGTCGGCGTGGGCGCCAGCAGCGCACCGTCCTTCAGGCCGACATAGAAGCGCACCGCGTCGACGGTGATGCCGTCCTGAGTCCAGGTCGGAATGTCGTCAGTGCGCGTGCGCTCGAACTGGTTCCAGGGCCGGTCCACGGTGACCAGCACGCGCTCGCGCACGGTGACGTCGCCATGGGCGACATGGCTGACCTGGGCGCAGCCGGCCAGCAGCAGGGCTGCGGCTGCGGCAACGAGCAGCGGGCGGCGGTGGAGGGTCATCGAAGGTCCTTCAGGGCTTGTTTCACAAGGGCGGCGTCGGGCGCCTGGGGCGCCCGTTCCAGGTAGCGTTGCCAGGCCTCGCGGGCAGCCTCGTGCTGGCCCCCCGCGCGGTGCAGTTCGCCGAGCAGGCGGTGCGAGACCGGCGCTGCCTGGCCGCTGTCCAGCGCCTGGCGCACATCGGCCAGCGCCAGGGCCAGGTCGCCGTCCAGCGCGCGCTGGCGGTAGGCCTCGGCGCGGTAGTGCAGCAGCTCGGCGTGGCCGGGCTCGGCGTCCAGCAGACGGCTGATCAGCGCCACGCTCTCGTGGGGGCGGCCGCGCTGCAGCTCGTCGGCCAGCAGGTCGGCGCGCAGCGGCGCGATCACCGCGCGGTAGCGCTCGCGGCCGAGATCGCCTTCCTCGCCCAGCGTCATCGCGTCGAGCGTGCTGCGGCGCTCCTCGGAGGGGGGGTGCGAGGCGAACAGCACGCTGTCCTGGCTGGGGTTGCCGCCGGGCGTGGCCTGCAGTTCGCCAAGCAGGTGGGCCCAGACCCTGGCGGCCTCGCGGGCGTCGTAGCGGGCCTGGCGCATCAGCAGCAGGCCGATGCGGTCGGCCTCACGCTCCTGGTCGCGCGAGAAGGCCATCGCGCTGGCCAGCGTGGCCAGTTGTCCGACCAGCCCGACCAGGCCGAAGGCGCCCAGGATCATGCCGAAGGCGCTGCGGCTGCGCAGGTCGCGCAGCCGCTCAAGCGTGTGGCGCTGCAGGTAATGCCCGATCTCGTGGCCGATCACCGCGGCCAGCTGCGCCTCGTTCTCGACCCGCAGCAGCAGGCCGCTCCAGACCTGCAGCATGCCGTTGGGCGCCATGCTGGCGTTGAAGTGCGGCATGCGTACCGGGTAGATGCGCACGTCCGGGCAATGCGCGCCCGCGAGCCGGCAAACCAGGTCAGCCAGCAGTCCGTTGAGCGCCGGGTCGCGCATGCGAAAGGGGCTGCGGCGCAGCCGCGTCTCCTCGCGGTCCATCAGCGACCACAGCCCGCCCTCGTCGCTGCCCGCATCGGGCCGGACGAAGCGCGCGGGTGGCTGCCAGTCCGGCATCTGCGCGACCACGTCCGCGCCTGCAGCCAGCAGACCGAGCCCGGCGCACTGCGCGCAACCCCAGCGCAATGCTGCGCGGCGCCTCATCGAACCCGGGGAAAGCCGGTCAGCAGCACGTCAATCGATTCGCGCGCCGGTCCGGCCTCGCGCAGGTCGCCCTGGACGCGGCCCAGCTGGTTGAACCACACCACGTCACCGGTGCGCAAATCGACCAGCGAGGCGTAGCCCACCTGGACACCGCCGGTGATGCCGATGCCCAGCAGTGCCATGCCGACCATCATCGCCTTGCGCTCAGCACTGGCATAGCTGTCGCGCATCCACAGGAACAGCCCGTAGTGCGCGCCGGTGCGCGTCTGCAGCGGCTGCATTGCGTCGCCAAAGCTCCACGCCAGCCGACCGGACTTGGTCGGCAGCGCCCAGGCGCCGGCCACGCCATGGTGCAGCGCGATCGACTGCGCCACCGCCGCATGCAGGCCGACCTGCTCGCCGAACTCGTCAGCGCCGGACTCGTCGAACACCTGGGTCTGCAGGCCCAGCCGCTGGGCCCGCTCGGTCACCGCCTCGGACATGTGGCGCTGTGCCGCCTGGGTCCAGTCGCCACGGGGCTCGGCCACGCCGCCTGCGCTCAGCGAGAACAGCTCGACGTCGACCGGCAGCAGCAACACCTTGTCGTCCACACGCAGTCCGGCGAAGCCGGGCATCAGGTGCTTGGACAGCGCCGGCGGCGCTGCGGGCGACGTCGCGGCGACCGACGCACCGGCCGCGGCCTGGGCCGACACATTGCGCGGCGCGCCTGCTACCAGCGTGGCGGCCAGGACGGCCACCCAGCCCCAGGCCGCGACCGGCGACCGACGGTATCCCCACTCCATGCACCCTCTCCCTCGATTCCGTCCGCCCTGCCTTGACGCGGACCATTGGCTTGCCAGGCTCTCAATGGCCCTGGACAAAACATCGGAGCTTATCGCGCCAGTCGCCGCAGCGGCATCGGGGCGCTCCCGCCTTGCCGTGGCTGGCGCGCTGCGGCAACGACGTTGGCGACGCCGCCGTCGGGGGCCGCGCTGAACATGCGCTTAGACAGATTTCTCGCCGCGGCGCCATCCGCCAGATGCGGGGGACCGCCGCCACTTCCGCCGTCACTTCGTGTGATTGCCTCGGCGGAAGGCGCACGCCACAGTGGGCGTCGGGGGCTGACAGGGGGTCGGCCGACCTCGTCGAGGAGCCGCTTCATGCCCAATGCCTTCTTGCGCCACCTGGCCGGACTGACCGCGGCGTTTGCCGTGCTGTCCAGCGTCGAAGCCGCCCAGCCGCCCTTGCTGGCCGACGCCCACGTCAGCGCCGCCCAGCCCACGCTCAACCAGGGCGCGCTGCCGACGCTCAACGTCGGCGGCGGCGCCACCGCGCTGCTGCGCTTCGACCTGTCCGGCCTGCCGGCCGGCACCACCGCGGCCAAGGTCGTCAAGGCCACGCTGGTGCTGTACGTCGGCCGCGTGGGCACGCCCGGCGCGGTCGAGCTGCAGGCGGTCAACGCCGGCTGGACCGAGTCCGGCGTCACCCAGGCCACGCTGCCGCCGCTGGCCGGCGCCGGCAGCGGCCCGGTGCTGCCGGTGGCCGCGGCCGGGCAGTTCGTCAGCGCCGACCTGACCGCGCAGGTCAGGCAATGGGTCGGCAACCCGGGCGCGAACTTCGGCCTGGCCATCAGCCCGGCGCTGGCCGCGCCCGGCACCGTGGTGTTCTTCGACAGCAAGGAGAACACCGCCACCGGCCACGTGGCGCTGCTGGACATCACGCTGGCCGACCAGGGCGCCAAGGGCGACCCCGGCCCGCCGGGCCTGCCCGGCGCCACCGGGGCCACCGGCGCCACCGGGCCCAAGGGCGACCGGGGCGACACCGGCCCGGTGGGCGCCACCGGCCCGGTCGGCCCGCAGGGCCCGCAAGGCGTGCAAGGCCCGCCGGGGCCGGCCTCGGGCATCGTCGCCACGGTCGACATGCAGTTCAGCCAGGACGACCGCAACAGCTGGACCCGCGTCTCCAGCCTGGGCGACGACACCTGCGTCAACAACATCCCGCTGGGCTTCACCTACACCGGCTTCGGCGCCAACACCGGCACGGTCAGCGTGTCGTCCAACGGCATCCTGTTCCTGGGCCAGAACTGCAGCATCTCCTTCGGCAACCAGGCCCTGCCCTGGCCCGGCACCAACGACGCGGCGCTGTTCTTCTTCTGGGACGACCTGCAGGCCTTCGACGCCGACCAGTTCCTCGAGTACGCCACCTTCGGCAACGCGCCGGGCCGCGTGTTCAACCTGTACTACCGCATGCGGCTGCACGACCGCACCATCTGTGGCACCAACGTGGTCAACGTGATGGTGTCGGTGCACGAGACCTCGGGCCTGGTCAAGGCCACCTACTCCGGCATGTCCGGCTGTGCGTCGATCCGCGGCGCCAGCGCCACCCTCGGCTTCCAGACGGCCAACCTCCCGGGCGTCGGCCGCAAGGCCTTCATGGTCGGCTTCAACTCGCCGGTGCTGGACGACAACGCCTCGCGCCAGACCATGTCCTTCCACCCGCCCAACTGAGGTGAGCAGGCCGGTCGGCCGGCCGCCCCGGGGCGGGGGGCGTCGCCCCCCCACTGGTGACGCCCCGCGCCTACGCGGCGACCGGCCCGTACCGCCCCATCGACTCGGCGATCCACTCGACCAGCACGCGCACCTTGGCGCTCAGATGGCGGCTCGAGGGGAAGGCCACCACCATGGGCAGCGCATCGAGCCGCCAGTCCTCGAACAAGGGCAGCAGTTCGCCACGGGCAAGATGGGCCTCGGCCATGTAGCGCGGCAGGCAGAGCACACCGAGCCCGGCCAGACCGGCCGCCAGGTAGGCGTTGCCGTCGTCGACCGCCAGCGCGTGGCGCATCGCACCATCTACGCGCTCCGTGCCGCGCGTCATCACCGTGGGCAGGGGCCTGCCCGTGCGTGACGACAGGAAGCCCACGGCACTGTGCGGCGCGCTCGCCAGGGCCCGTGGGTGCTCGGGCCGGCCCACGCGCTGCAGGTAGGCGGGCGCGGCGCAGACCACCACCGGCAGCTCGGCCACGCGCCGCGCTACCAGCGACGAGTCGGACAGTTCGCCGCCGCGGAGCACGCAGTCCACGCCTTCACCGACCAGGTCCACCCGCCGGTCGCTGACACCCATGTGCACCTGGATGTCCGGGTAGCGCGCGTAGAAGCCCGGCAGCGCAGGTACCAGGATGAGCCGGGCGACCGGACTCGGCACATCCACCCGCACGCGGCCCCTCGGCAGGGCCGCGGAGCCCGAGAGGCTGGCCTCCGCATCGTCCATGTCGGCCAGCAGGCGCAGGGCGTGCGCGTGGTACGCGGCGCCGTCGGGCGTCACCTTCACCTGTCGTGTGGTGCGGTGCAGCAGCTTCACGCGCAGACGGGCCTCCAGCTGCTGCACCAGGTGCGTCACGGTGGTCTTGCTCACCTGCAGGGCCTCGGCCGCCCTGGTGAAGCTGCCGGTCTCCACCACCCGCACAAAAGCCTGCATCGCATCGAAACGGTCCACGCCAGCGCCCTGCCCTTCGATCACTGTTTGGCAATCACAAACAGTGATTGTGGGCCGCGCCGCTTTTTCCGGGCGCCGCCGGTGCCTAGAGTCCCGCCATCGTCAACGCCGAGGCACGCCAAGTGCCTCCAGAACAGGGATCTCCATGGCATTGCGGGATGTGGTCTTTCCGGCCGGGCGCCAGGCGCTCTACGCGCAGAACCGGTATTCGCCGGCGGTGCGGGCCAAGGGCCTGCTGTTCGTCTCGGGCCAGGTCGGCAGCCGCGACGACGGCTCGCCCGAGCCCGAACTGGCGGCTCAGGTGCGGCGGGCCTTCGAGAACCTGAACGCCGTGCTGGCGGCAGCCGGCTGCAGCTTCGATGACGTGGTCGACGTCACCGTCTTCGTCGTGGACCCGGAGGCCAACCTGCCGACGATCTGGCCGGTGATGCAGGAGTTTTGGGGCCCGGCGCCGCACCCGACCTTGACCGGTGTCGGTGTCACCTGGCTCTACGGCTTCCAGTTCGAGATCAAGGTCGTGGCGTCGTTGCCGACCACGCGCGAGCAACGCCCCTGAGGCATCGGCCCCCGAGCCGTGCGCGTCGTACGGTCGCGCCGCGGTTCGACGGCAGGCCGACCTGCGCCGCGGCCGCTCAGTACGACTTGGGCAGCCCCAGCACCTTCTCGGCGATGAAGCACAGGATCAGCTGCGGGCTGACCGGCGCCAGCCGCGGGATCCACGACTCGCGCAGGTAGCGCTCGACGTGGTATGCCTTGGCGTAGCCCATGCCGCCGTGGGTGAAGATGGCGTTCTCGCAGGCGTGGTAGCCGGCCTCGGCGGCCAGGCACTTGGCGGCGTCGGCCTCGGCGCCGATCAGGATGCGCTCGGGGTTCAGGCCGTGCAGCATGCAGTCGAAGCCCTTGCCCTCCTCGCCCACCCGGTCTTCCACCGGGATGCGCAGGCCGTCCAGGAACAGCTGGCTCGCGTCCACCGCCTTGCGGCCCATCTTGGCGGCAGCAAAGCGCCAGGGCGCCGATCGGGCGGCGTCAGCAGAACTCAGCCCGCCAGCGCGCGCAGCATCGGCTCCAACGGCTCTGGCCTGTGTACCTGTGAGCCCTGGACCAGGCAGACGCCCAGCGACTGCAGCCGCTCCAACTGCTCCGAGCGCTCGACACCCTCCGCCACGGTCTGCAGCGTCAACACCCGCGCAACGTCGACGATCGCGCGCACCGCCACCTGGTCAAGTGGATCGTCCGGCAGGTTGCCAATGAACTGGCTGTCGATCTTCAACTCATCCACCCGAAGTTGCTTCAGATAGCCGAAGGTGGATGAGCCGGCGCCGACGCCGTCCAAGGCAATGCGAACGCCCATCCGGCGAACCTGCTCGGCAAAAGCCGATGCATCTGCCAAGTGGCCAATGGCCGTGGTCTCGGCGATCTCGAGGCACAAGCCGTGGCAGGCCTCCTCTCCCGCAGAGGCCAGCAGGTCCAGCAACTGCCGGCGACAGACCGGATCGCAGAGCGATTGGCTGGCCAGGTTGACACTGAGCATTGCGCCGCCCGATACCGCCGGGTAGCCGCCCAGCAACTGCAGGGTCTGCCTCAGCACCCACAGGTCGACGCGACCGGCGAGCTTGAAGCGCTCGGCAGCCGGTAGAAACGCGCCCGGCATCACGAGACTGCCGTCGGACTCGACCAGCCGGACGAGTACCTCAGCCCGCCAGGGCCCTGGGGTAGATCCCGCCAGCGGGGCAATGCGTTGCGCGTGCAGCACGAAACGGTCTTCGTCAAGAGCCCGAGCCAAGCGCGTCGCCCACTGAGTCTGGCCCGGGTGCTCCGTCAGAGCCATATCGCCCACGCGCCAGACATGCACGCGGTTGCGGCCGGCCTGCTTGGCGGCGTAGCAGGCTGCGTCCGCCGCCTTCATCAGCGCCCCCGTATCGGCCCAGCGCCCGTCGATCGGCAGCAAGCCGATGCTCGTGCCTACGCGGAAGCGTTGCCCATCATGCACGTAGCGGTAGCTGTCCATGCGCTCGCAGATCAGCCCGGCCACCCGCAGGGCCTGCTCGCTGGTGCAGTGGTCGAGGATCACGGCGAACTCGTCGCCCCCTAGACGCGCCAGCATGTCGCTGCCGCGCACGGAGTGCTGCAGCAGTCGGGCCACCTGCTGCAGCAACTCGTCGCCGCAAGCATGACCGCAGGCATCATTGACCAGCTTGAACTGGTCGAGGTCCAGGAAGAGCAGCACATGCTGGCTGTCATCAGCACGTGCGCGCTCCAGCGTGTCGCGCAACCGCGCCTCAAGCTCGGTCCGGTTGTACAAGCCGGTCAGAGCATCGTGCGAGGCCCGATACCGCATCTCGCTCGTCCTTCGGCGCTCGTCGGTGACGTCGTGGAACACCAGCACTGCGCCGTGCACCCGCCCGTCGGCGCCACGGATCGGCGCCGCCGAGTCCTCGACGCCGAACTCCCGGCCGTCACGCGAGATCAGCACCGCGGGGCCGTGCTGGCTGGCCACCGTGTCCTGCTCCAGGCAGGCTCGCACGGAGTCCGGCGCTGGCGCACGCGTGTGCTCGTGCACAAGCCGAAAGACTTGCACCAGCGCACACCCCTGGGCCTGCGTCCGGGACCAGCCGGTCAGCCGTTCGGCCACCGGATTCAACCAAGTGACACGGCCCTCGACGTCGGTGGTGATCACCGCATCACCGATCGACTGCAGTGTCACGCGCAGCAGTTCGTGTTGGTCTGACAGTTCCCTGGCCAGCGCACGCAGTTGGGCCTGCTGCTGCACGCGAGCGGTTATGTCCTGGAAAGCGCCGACCAGGCGCACTGGCACGCCGTCGACAGACTGCACGCGCCCAAGTGCATGCACCATCAGGGGCGCACCATCGCGCCGCACGAAAGGCACTTCGAGGTCCCAGCCATCGCCAGTCTCAGTACCGACCCGGATGGCCTGCTCGATCAGCACCCGCGACTGCGGCGGATAGAACTCCAGCGCCTCGGCCAGGCTGGGCTGATACCCGACCGGAACGCCATGGATGCGGCAGGTCTGGTCCGACCAGTACAGATCCTGGGTGCGCAGGTCGAACTCCCAACCGCCCACGCCAGCGAGTTCGTTGGTGCGGTTCAGCAGTTCCTCGTTGCGTCGCAGCGCCTCTTCTTGCGCCTTGATCGTGCTGATGTCAATGTGGATACCAAACATCCACTCCGGCCGACCGTCAGCAGTGCGCGAGACCAGACGGCCGCGATCCTGCACCCAGACCCAGGATCCGTCGCGCCGACGTAGCCGAATCTCGTTGACATAGGACTCGCTGCGACCGGCGAAGTGCTCGCGCAGCAGGTGCCGGGTGCGGGCTAGCTCGTCGGGATGGGCGATCGACGCTCGGAACTGGTTGTCCACCGGTCCCAGATCCACCAGAGACCAGCCCAGGATGGTCGCCCAGCGTTCGTTGATGCGAACTTCACCGGTGCGCACGTTCCACTCCCAGGTGCCGGCGCCGGTGCTCTGCACCAAGTGCTCCATGCGTTGACGAGCGATCAGCAGCTCATTCTCGAACCGGTGGCGCTCCCGCACCGGGAACAGAGCCCAGCTGAAACGCATGTCTCGCGGATCCGTGGCTGGATGCACAAGTCGCGCATTCACGAGCACCGGCAGCGTCTGATCCCGGACCGTCTTCAGCTGCAGATTGACTTCGTCGATGCGCCCCACACCCAGCAGCGTGGGCCAGACATGCGTGTGCAGGAACATGCGCGACGCCACGGGCAGCATGTCGTCAATGCGCTGACCCGGCCAGCCAGCCTCGGGCACGCCCGCGAACGACTGCAGCGCCGCGTTCACCCCGACGACGACGCCTGCGCCGTCCGTCAGCACCGCGGCGCACGGAAGCGCGTCGAGCGTGAACACATCGACGGTCAAGCCACCGCCCGAGCGAAATAGCGACGCATCGCGGAGATCACCAGTTCGGGATTGCTCATGTGGGCGCAGTGGCCAGCCACGTCCAGCACCTCGAGCGTGCTGCCTGCGAGGTGGCGGTGGAGATACTCTCCGACCGAGGGCGGCGCCAGCGCATCGCGGGCGTGCTGCAGGATCAGGCTGGGGCAGCGCACCTTGGCCAGATCCGCCCGATTGTCTGCAAAGAAGGTTGCTCGGGCGAAGACCCGGGCGGTTTCAGGATCGGTGGAGCAGAAGCTATGTTCCAGGTCGGCGGCCGCCTGGCCCGAGCCGGCGTCGCCGGCCACCACCGGGGCCAGGTAGTGGGCCCAGCCCATGTAGTTCTGGTCCATCAGCGCCAGCAGCCCCTCCAGGTCGGCGCGCTCGAAGCCACCCAGGTAGTCTGGCGGGTCGTTCAGAAAGCACGGCGACGGTCCGACCATCACCATGCGATCGAACAGCGCCGGACGCGCAAGGTGCGCCAGCATGCCAATGCTGCAGCTGACAGAATGGCCGACGAAGGTGGCGCCCTGGCTCACCCCGAGCGCATCGCAGACGTCCAACACGTCCTGCGCGTATCCGTCGAGTCGGCTGTAGCGTAGAGAATCGAAGGACCTGAAGGGCCGCGAGGGACCGCTGCCGGTGTAGTCCATCAGCACCTGGCGGTGCGTATCGGCAAAGGCTGGCGTGATCCGGGACCACATGCCTTGGTGGCAGCCGAAGCCGTGGGCGTAGAGCAGCACTGGGCCCTGCTCACCCAGGACGTTGACGCGGTTGCGTTCCAGCACGTTCACGATAGTCCCCCCTCGGCGTCGGGCCTTTGCCGGGTGACTGAGGGCGGCCACGTTGCCCGGGCCAGACCGCGGCGCTTAGCAAGCCTGACAGCTCGGCAAGGCCACCCTTTCCATATGATGCCCGATATCCGCGGGGTGACTTGCGACGGCTTGGTGCCGCCCTCCTTCAGTACGACTTCGGCAGCCCCAGCACCTTCTCGGCGATGAAGCACAGGATCAGCTGCGGGCTGACCGGCGCCAGCCGCGGGATCCAGGACTCGCGCAGGTAGCGCTCGACGTGGTACTCCTTGGCGTAGCCCATGCCGCCGTGGGTGAAGATGGCGTTCTCGCAGGCGTGGTAGCCGGCCTCGGCGGCCAGGTACTTGGCGGCGTTGGCCTCGGCGCCGCAGGGCTGGTGGCGGTCGTACAGCCAGGCGGCCTTCTGCACCATCAGGTGGGCGGCCTGAAGCTCCATCCAGCTCCTGGCCAGCGGGTGCTGGATGCCCTGGTTCTGGCCGATGGCCCGGCCGAAGACCTCGCGCTGCTGGGCGTAGCCGGCGGCCTTGCGCAGCGCGGCCTGGCCCAGGCCCACGGCCTCGGCGCCGATCAGGATGCGCTCGGGGTTCAGGCCGTGCAGGATGTAGTCGAAGCCCTTGCCCTCCTCGCCCACCCGGTCTTCCACCGGGATGCGCAGGCCGTCCAGGAACAGCTGGTTCGAGTCCACCGCCTTGCGGCCCATCTTCTCGATCTCGTGCACCTGCACGATGCTGCGGTCCAGGTCCGTGTAGAACAGGCTCAGCCCGTGGGTGCCGGTGCACTGCTCCACCGGCGTGGTGCGGGCCAGCAGCAGGATCTTGTTGGCCACCTGGGCGGTGCTGATCCACAGCTTCTGGCCGCTGACGCGGTAGTGGTCACCCTGGCGCTCGGCACGCACCTTCAATTTCAGCGTGTTCAGCCCGCTGTCGGGCTCGGTGACGCCGAAGCAGGCCTTGTCCTGGCCCTGGATCAGCCGCGGCAGCCAGCGCGCCTTCTGCTCGTCGGTGCCGAAGACCACCACCGGGTGCAGGCCGAAGATGTTCATGTGCACCGCCGACGCGCCCGACAGCCCGGCGCCGGTGGCGGCGATGGTGTGCATCATCAGCGCCGCCTCGCTGATGCCCAGACCCGCGCCGCCGTAGGCCTCGGGCATCGCGATGCCCAGCCAGCCCGAGGCCGCCAGCGCGGCGTGGAAGTCCACCGGGAAGCCGCCCTCGCGGTCGCGCCGCAGCCAGTAGTCGTCGTCGAAGGGGGCGCAGACACGCTGCACGGCGTCGCGGATCTGTTCCTGCTCGGGGCTGAGGGCGAAGTCCATGGGTGTGTCTCGGGTTCAGGGCTGGGCCGGGCGGCGCACCTTGTCGGGCGATTCGCCGTAGGGCGGGCTGTAGATGACCAGCAGCCTGACCGGCGTGTCGCTGGTGACGGTGAAGCGGTGCATCTGGTCGGCCGGGAAGAAGCACAGGTCGCCCGGCACCATGTCGAAGGCCTCGCCGGCCACCTCGGCGCGGGCCGTGCCTTCCAGCAGGTAGCAGGCCTGCTCGACGCCGGGGTGGGCGTGCGGCAGCGCGCTGCCGCCCTTGTCCAGCGTGCCCAGCAGCACCTCCATCTGCTGCGCGCCGACGTTGTCGGGGCCGACCAGGCGCTGGTTGCGGGTGCCGGTGTGGTGGGCCGGCGAATAGGTGCGCACCTGGGCGGCGCGCACCAGGTAGCGCGGGGAAGCGGTGGTCGTCATGCGGTCTCCGGGGGCGTGTCGGCGGGCGCCGGGCCAGCCGCGGGCGCGGGGTTGGCGGCCGTGGCGGCCGTAGCCACGGAAGCGGCGCCGCTGGCCAGCAGCCGGGCGATGGCGTCGGGCGCGTAGCCGGCCTCGGCCAGCACCGCGCGGGTGTGCTCGCCCAGGCGCGGCGCCGGCGCCAGCGCGGCCGGCGGCGGCGTGGCCGACCAGCGCGTGGGGTGGCCCAGGGTGTGCAGCGTGCCCTCGCTGGGGTGCTCCTCCTCGCGGACGAAGCCGGTGGCGCGCAGCTGCGGGCTGGCCAGCAGGTCGGCCGGGCTGTTCATCGGGCCATGGGGCACGTCGGCGCTGGCCAGGATGGCGCACCAGTCGGCCGTGGGGCGCTGGCGCATCAGCCGCGCCACCTCGGCGTAGACCGCGTCGATGTGCTCGGCGCGCGCGCCGTGGCTGGCAAAGCGCGGGTCCTGGCCCAGCGCGGCGCCCTCGCCCCCCGCCGCGGCCAGCGCGGCGAAGAAGCGGCGCCACTGCGCGTCGTTGTAGATCAGCACGCACAGCGTACCGTCGGCGGTGGCGTAGGGCTTGCGGTGCGGCGTCAGCAGGCGGGCGTAACCGGCCTCGCCGCGCGGCGGCTCGAAGCTCAGGCCGGCCAGGTGGTCGCCCAGGATGAACTGGCTCATGGCCTCGAACATCGGCACCTCCACGGCCTGGCCGCGGCCGGTCTGGCTGCGGGCGTAGAGCGCGGTGGTCACGGCGTAGACGGCATGCAGGCCAGTGACGCGGTCGGACAGCGTGGTCGGCGCGTACACCGGCTCGGGCGCGCCGTAACGCTGCATCAGCCAGGGGATGCCGCTGGCGCCCTGGATCAGGTCGTCGTAGGCCGGCTTGCCGGCGTCGGGGCCGCCGCTGTCGAAGCCGACGCAGCTGACGTGGATCAGCCGCGGGCAGCGCGCCAGCAGGCTGTCGGCGTCCAGGCCCAGCCGGGCCAGGGCCTGCGGCCGCACGTTGGTGATCAGCACGTCGCTGCGCTCGGCCAGGCGCAGCGCCGCGGCGCGGCCGTCGGCGTGCTTGAGGTCCAGCACCACGCTGCGCTTGCCAGCGTTGGCGTGCAGGAAGATGTGGCCCATGCCCGGGTGGGCCATGGGCCCGACATGGCGCATGTTGTCGCCCTCGGGCGTCTCCACCTTGGTGACCTCGGCGCCCAGCTGGGCCAGGATCTGGGTGGCGAAGGGGCCCAGGATCACCGTGGTCAGGTCCAGCACCTTGACGCCGGCCAGCGGGCCAGGGCCGGAGGCGCGCGTGCCGCTTGCAGCGGGCGCCGCGGCGCCTGCGCCCGGCACGCCCTCAGCGGCGGGCGCGCTCATTCGGGCTTGATCCCGGCCGCCTGGATCAGCGTGCGCCAGTGCGCCAACTGCTGGGCCACGTACTGGCCGAACTCCTCGGGCGTCTTGCTGGGCCAGACGACGAAGCCGATCTGCGCCAGCTTGTCCTGCACGTCCTTCTCGGCCAGCAGGGCCTGCAGCTCGGTGTTCAGGCGCTCGACCACCGGGCGCGGCAGGCCGGCCGGGCCGAAGATGCCGTTCCAGCTGGTCAGGTCGAAGCCGGGCAGCGTGCGCGCGATCGGCGGCACGCCGGGCAGCAGCGGCGAGGGCTCGGCCGTGGTGATGCCCAGCGTGCGCACCTTGTCGGTCTTCAGCGTGGCCATGCCCGAGCCCAGGTCGACCACATAGACCTGCAGGCTGCCGCCGATCAGGTCGGTCAGCGCCTGCGGGCTGCTCTTGTAGGGGATGCCGACGATGTCCACCCCGCCCAGGCGCTTGATCGTCTCGCTGGCCACCAGCGATGTGCTGTTGGGCGTGCCGTAGCTCAGCTTACCCGGGTGGGCCTTGGCGTGGTCGATCAGCTCCTTGACGCTGCGCACCGGCAGCGCCGGGTTGACCGCCAGCACGAAGGGCAGCTCGCCGACGCGGGCCACCGGCGTGAAGTCCTTGATCGGGTCGTACTTCAGGCCGGTGAACAGGCTGGGATTGGCCGAGTGCGAGGTGTTGGTGGTCATGAACAGCGTGTTGCCGTCCGGCCGGGCCTTGGCCACGTACTGCGCGGCCAGCTGCGCGCTGGCGCCGGGCCGGTTGTCCACCAGCACCGGCTGCTTCAGCCGCTCGCCCAGCTTCTGCGCCACGGTGCGGGCCACCGCGTCGGTGCCGCTGCCGGCGGCGAAGGGCACGACCAGGGTGACCGGCCCGGTGGGCCAGGCCTGGGCGTGGGCGGTGGTCGTGGTGGCGCTCAGGCCGGCCAGGGTGGCCAGCGCGCCGAGGCAGCCGGCCAGGGTACTGGCCAAAAGGGGGCGTCGTTGCATCGTCTAGTCTCCATGCGCAGGCGTCTGGTCGTCACGCCCCGCTGGGCGCGGCTTGGCCTGCTGCTGGGCGATGTTCGACGGACAGGGCGCCGCTGTCCAATTGCGGATTTGGCTGGAATGATCCGAACTGACTATCGTCGCCGCGACTGCGTTGCTCATCGCGAATGGCAAACAGAATCCATGGCGCTGGTGAACCAGGAATCGACCGGCTGCCCCATCCGCACAGGCCATCCGACCCGGAACGGATCACGCGCCGAGCCCAGGCCGCCGCCCGCCGCCGCCGCCGCCGCCGCCGCCGCCGCCGCCGCCGCCGACGCCGACGCCGACGCCGACGCCGACGCCGGCGAGGATGACGTGGCCCTTGGCTCTGACAGTTCCGTGATGGCGACAGCCTCACAGGCCAAGCCGATGCGCCTGCGCTCGCCGCTTTCCGCGTGCGCGAAACTACGACCAATCGACTCCGGTCCCCAGTCCTTGCGCAACCCGACAATCCCAGATCGTCGGACGCCCATCCTGCCACCGCATGTCCGAGCCTGACTTGGATCCTCGACCGGCGGAGGGCCGGACGCCGCTACGCGCACACGATGACGATCCATCACCGTTACCGGGATATCGCAAGAACTCCAGATGCTCCCACCTCAAACTGGCTCGACCTGCCAGGTGGGCGCACGGCAGCCAGACCCAGCCCATTAATCTACCGGCCATCCCCATGAACCAAAGAAGCCCTGCAATAGATGCACTGCGATCCGCAAGTGTTCTCTACATCGTGGGATTTTGGCACCTGCTCAACTATACGCAGGCATTTCCAATGTACTACAACCCCATCTCAATCAGAACGACCGTGATAGTTCTGGGGTTGTTTGTATTCCTATCCGGGGTCTTGCTTGGAAAATCCAGCATTGAATTCAATGCGCGCGACATCATTGGCTTCTACCGGAAGCGTGTCGTCAGAATCTATCCACTGTATCTGTGTGCGCTGACCCTGTTCATGGTGTACGGCCTGTGCGACAGATCGACTTGGCTCAAGGCGGCCGTCCTTGTCTCCATGTTCTACGGCCCACCGCCGCTGACGCTGTGGTTCATCACGATGATCATGGTCTTCTACCTGGTCGCACCGCTATTGATCGCGCTGCGCCATGACACCCGGAAATACTGGATCACGGCCGGCGCCACGTTCAGCGCCCTCCTCACGTTCTGCGTTGTGTCGACCACGGCGGATCCAAGGATTGCGCTGTATTTTCCGGCCTTTGCGCTCGGCATCTCTACCGCGAACGGCAATTTCCGCTTGGGCCTGCTGCCGCTTGGCATCTCGCTGGCGCTTGCTTTGGCGCTTTCCGCATTGTCCTCAGCGGCTCCGGAGGTTTCGTTCTTCAGCATTCCGATGGCGGCCCTGGCACCACTGGCTGTTTTCTCCCTGTGCATGTCGTACCCTGGAAGACTGGGCACGGGCAAGGTGGTTGCCCATTTGAGCTACGCGGGATTCGCAATGTACTTGTTTCACAGGCCCATCTACACCACGTTGAAACACATCTACTTTCCTGCCAATCCATGGGCGCAGGTGCTGTATTTGACAGCGGTCTGCTTGCCATTGGTGTTCGGAGCCTCTTGGCTGGTCCAAAAGGCCTACGATTCCTTGCTTGAGGTGAACCGTTTCCGACGATCCGCCTGACCGGGGAGTGGCCTTGCCCGACGGGTGGGTGGAAGTGGATCTCGCAGTTCGTCGAACAAGCGCTTCCCGGTAACGATCTCGCCTGCAGGCGGGCTCGGGCAGGCTTCACGCGCCGTCCATCCGCCCGCGGTCCGCGCAAGGAATCGTCGGCACCGACGCCGCTCCACCCTGGTGACAGCCGCGATGGCAAGCGGCGTGGCACTCGGCTAGCCTCGCGGCACGATGTCCACCCCCACCACCCGCAGCCCCACCCCCATCCCGCCCTACGACCCCGCCGACCCCGCCCAGCGCGACGACCCCTACCCGCTGTTCGCCCGCCTGCAGGACGAGGACCCGGTGCACTGGAGCCCGGCGCTGCGCGCCTGGGTGCTGACGCGCTACGACGACGTGCGCGAGGCGATGAACACCGACGCGCTGTCGCCCGACCGGCTGCGCCCCTTCTACGCCGCGCTGAAGGACGAGCGCCGCGACGTGCTGGCCGAGGTGATGCGCTACCTGTCGCTGTGGATGGTGTTCCGGGACCCGCCCGAGCACACCCGGCTGCGCCGGCTGATGGGCGGCGTGTTCACGCCGCGGGCGATCGAGCAGCTGGCGCCGGCCATCGGCGCCGTAGTCGACGAGTTGCTGGACCCGCTGGACGACGCCCGCCGCCGCGGCGACACGGTGGACTGGGTGCGCGCCGTGGCCATGCCGCTGCCGGCCTGGGTGATCCTGGACCTGCTGGGCGTGCCGCGGGCGCACTACGCCGCGGTCAAGGCCTGGTCGGACGAGCTGCGCGCCTTCATCGGCTCGGCCCGCGCCGACGGCGACCGCTACGCCCGCGCCCGCCGCGGCGCCGAGGGCATGGCCGGCTTCTTCCGCGGCCTGATCGCCCAGCGCCGGGCCTCGCCCGGCAGCGACTTCATCAGCCGCCTGATCGCCGCCCGCGACGAGGGCGGCCAGCTCAGCGAGGACGAGCTGGTGGCCAGCTGCATGCTGGTGCTGTTTGCCGGCCACGAGACGACCACCCACCTGCTGGGCAACGCGGTGCACGCGCTGCTGGACTTTCCCGACCAGCACCGGCGCCTGCGCGAAGACCCCGGGCTGCTGGACGCCGCGGTGGAGGAATGCCTGCGCTACGAGGGCCCCAGCGGCGCGGTGGCGCGGGTGGTGCGCAGCGACCACGCCATCGACGGCCGCACGCTGCGCGCCGGCGACCGCGTCTACGCTATGGTCAACGCTGCCAACCGCGACCCGCGCCGCTTCGACGACCCGCAGCGCCTGGACCTGGGGCGCACGCCCAACCGCCACCTGACCTTCGGCTTCGGCCCGCACTTCTGCCTGGGCGCGCCGCTGGCGCGCCTGGAGGGCCGGCTGTGCCTGGGCCGGCTGGTGGAGCGCTTCCCCGGCCTGCGGCGCGCCGACGGGCCACCGCCGGCGTGGATCGACTCGCTGAACATGCGCGGCCTGAGCGCCCTGCCGGTGCGCCTGGGCTGAGCCGGCGCCGGGGGGGCCCGGAAGCCGGGCGGCCGGGCCGGCCCCGCCAGTTCAGCCCGGCTTGCGGCCGAAGTCCGGCGCGCGCTTGGCCAGGAAGGCGGCCACGCCTTCGGCGGCCTCGGGGCCCTGGCCGCTGGTCACCATGCACTGGCGCTCCAGCGCCATCTGGTCGGCCAGGCCGCGGTCGCCCGCACCGTCGACCAGCAGCTTCACCCGGCCCATCGCGCCGGTGGCGCCGGCGGCCAACTGCTCGGCCAGTGCCAGCGCGCGGTCGGCCAGCTCGGCGTCGGGCAGCACCTCGTTGACGATGCCCCAGGCCAGCGCCTGGGTGGCGGTGACCGGCTGGTTGGTCATGAAGATCTGCTTGGCGCGCGCCGCGCCGGCGCGGCGCGTCAGGAACCAGGAGGCGCCGACGTCGGGCGTCAGGCCGATGGCGGTGTAGCCGCCGCGCAGCTTCATCGACTCGGCGGCCAGCACGATGTCGGCGCACAGCGCCAGGCCGATGCCGCCGCCGCCGACCGCGCCGTTGACCGCGCTGACCACCGGCACCGGCAGCTGGGCCAGCTTCATGATCGCGTCGTTCAGCGGCGGGATGAAGCGGTCGAGCATCGCGCCCAGGCCGGCGCCCGCGGCCACCATCTCGGCGATGTCGCCGCCGGCGCAGAACTGTGCGCCGCGCGCCTTGACCAGCACCGCGCGCACGTCGCCGGCGGCCACGTCGGCGCTGAGCTGCAGCACCGCGTCGCACAGCGCCGGGCTGGACTGGGCGTTGAGCACATTGGCCCGCTCGGGCCGGTTCATCGTGACCACCGCCACCGCGCCGTGGCGCGTCAGCATCACCGGCGAGGTGTGGGCGGCCAGTTCTTCGGCACGGGTGATCATGCGGCGGCCTTGCTCTTGTACATGTCCTCGATCAGCGGCGCGTACTTCTTGTTGATCAGCGAGCGCTTGAGCTTCATCGTCGGCGTCAGCTCCTCGTCCTCGGCGGTCAGGCGCTGCTCGATCAGGCGGAACTCGCGGATCTGCTCGACGCGGGCGAACTCCTTGTTGACCGCGGCGATGGCCTCGCCGATCAGCGCCACCACCTCGGGTGCGCGGCACAGGCTCTTGAAGTCGCTGAAGTGCACGTCGCGCTCCTGCGCCCACTGCGCCACGTTCTCCTCATCGATCATCACCAGGCAGGACAGGAAGGGCCGCTTGTCGCCGATGACCACCGCGTCGGTCACGTAGGGGCTGAACTTGAGCTGGTTCTCCCACTCGCTGGGCGTGACGTTCTTGCCGCCGGCCGTGATGATGATGTCCTTCATCCGGTCGGTGATGTAGAAGTAGCCCTCGTCGTCCACGCGGCCCACGTCACCGGTGTGCAGCCAGCCGTCGACCACGGTCTCGGCGGTCTTCTCCGGCAGGTTCAGGTAGCCGGCGAAGACGTTGGGCCCGCGCATCAGGATCTCGCCCATCTCGGAGATGCGCATCTCGATGCCGGGGCCGGGCATGCCGATGCTGCCGGGCTTGCCGGCGCCGCGCGGCGTCACCGTGCCGCCGCCCACCGTCTCGGTCATGCCCCAGCCTTCGCGCAGCGGGATGCCCAGCGCCAGGTACCAGCGGATCAGCTCGGGCGAGATCGGCGCGGCGCCGGTCAGCGCCAGCTCGACGCGGTTCAGGCCCACCATGCGGCGCACGTTGTCCAGCACCAGCCGGCGCGACAGCCAGTGCTGCAGCTTCAGCAGCGCGCCCGGCTGCTGGCGCTTTTCCTGCGCCTGGGCCACGCGGGTGCCCACGCCCAGCGCCCAGGCGTAGGCCGCCTGCTGCAGCTTGCCGGCCTCGCGCAGGCTGATCGAGACGCTGGAATAGACCTTCTCCCAGACCCGCGGCACGGCGAAGAAGACCTTGGGCTGCACCTCGCGCAGGTTCTCGAACACCGTCTCGGGGTTCTCGACGAAGTTGATCGTCTCGCGGCGGAAGATGGCCACGTACTCGCCGATCAGGCGCTCGGCGATGTGGCACAGCGGCAGGAAGGCCACGCGCTCGCCGCCCATCGCGATGCCCTCGAAGAGCGAGCTGCTCCCGCCGGCCAGCGAGGCGCAGATGTTGCGATGCAGGATCATCGCGCCCTTGGGCTTGCCGGTGGTGCCCGAGGTGTAGACCAGCACCGCCAGGTCCTCGGGGCCGCGGGTGGCCAGGCGCTCCTCGACCAGACGCGGGTGGGTCTTCAGGTAGGCACGGCCGATCTCGCGCAGCGCGTCCAGGCTGATGACCTGCGGATCGTCGAGCTTGTGCAGGCCCTCCATGTCGAAGACGATGACCTTGCGCACCTGCGTCAGGTGCTCGCGCACCTCCAGGTACTTGTCGAGCTGCTCGTCGTCCTCGACGAAGAGGTAGACGCTGCCCGAGTCGCTGCTCAGGTACTGCACCTGGCTGGCGGCGTCGGTGGGGTAGATGCCGTTGCACACGCCGCCCATGCTCAGCGCGGCCAGGTCGGCCCACACCCACTCGCGGTTGGTGTTGGACAGCACCGAGACGACCTCGCCCGGCGCGAAACCCAGGCTGACCAGGCCGGCACCGATCTCGCTGACGATCTCGCCGACCTCGGTCCAGCTGTAGGATTTCCAGATGCCCAGGTCCTTCTGGCGCATCATGGTCTGGGCGCCCAGCTCCTTGACGCGCTGCCAGAACATCTTGGGCACGGTGTCGAAGGGCAGCGCCTCGATGGCCCAGCCGGGACGGCGCGAGGTGATGATGGGGCTGGCGAGGGAAGTCATCGCGTGGTCCTGCAGGTTGTCGTCGGGCGGCTCATCGCCAGGTCTTCTTCTTCTTCCAGCGGCGTTCGCCGCGCACGCCGGTCTCCTTCATCCCGAGGTAGAACTCGCGGATGTCCTCCTTCTCGCGCAGCACGTCGCAGCGGTCCTCCATCACGATGCGGCCGTTCTCCAGCACGTAGCCGTAGTCGGCGGCGTTGAGCGCCATGTTGGCGTTCTGCTCGACCAGCAGGATGGTGGTGCCGCGCTCGCGGTTGATGCGCACGACGATCTCGAAGATCTCCTTGGTCAGCTTCGGCGACAGGCCGAGGCTGGGCTCGTCGAGCAGGATCAGCTCGGGCCGGGCCATCAGCGCGCGGCTGATCGCCAGCATCTGCTGCTGACCGCCCGACAGCAGGCCGGCGTCCTGGGCCTGGCGCTCCTGCAGGATCGGGAAGTAGGAGAACACCTGCTCGATGTCCCTGGCCACGCCGTCGCGGTCGCTGCGGGTGTAGGCGCCCATCAGCAGGTTGTCGCGCACCGACAGCAGCGGGAACACCTCGCGGCCCTCGGGCACGTGGGCCAGGCCCCGCTTGACGATCTCGGCCGGGTCCTGCGCGGTGATGTCCTCGCCGCGGAAGGTGACGCTGCCACGGGTCGGGTCCAGCACGCCGGAGATGGTCTTCAGGATGGTGCTCTTGCCCGCGCCGTTGCTGCCCAGCACGGTGGCGATCTCGCCCTTGCGCACCTTCAGGCTGACGCCGCGGATGGCCTTGATCGGGCCGTAGGAGCTCTCGACGTTGGCCAGCGCCAGCAGCACGTCTTGTTCGGTCGCCGCGCTCATGCTGCCTGCCTCCGCAGCGAGGAGACGTCGTCGATCGTGCCCAGGTAGGCCTCGATCACGCCGGGGTGGCTCTGCACCTCGGCCGGAGTGCCGAGGGCCAGCACCTCGCCCTGGTTCATCGCCAGCACGCGGTCGGAGACGCGCGACACCAGCGTCATGTCGTGTTCCACCATCAGGATCGTGATGCCCAGCTCGTTCTTGATGTCCTGGATCCACCAGGCCATGTCCTCGGTCTCCTCGACGTTCAGGCCCGAGGAGGGTTCGTCCAGCAGCAGCAGCTTCGGCCCGGTGCACAGCGCGCGGGCCAGCTCCACCACCTTGCGCTTGCCGTAGGGCAGGCCGGCGACGAAGCTGTCGCGGTAGTGCTGCAGGTCCAGCAGGTCGATGACCTGCTCGGCGCGCAGGCGCGCGGCCAGCTCGGCCTCGCGGCTGGCCTTGGTGAAGAACAGGTTGCTCCAGAAGCCGGCGCCGCGGTGGATGTGGTGGCCGATCAGCAGGTTCTGCAGCACCGTGGCGTTCTCGAACAGCTCGATGTTCTGGAAGGTGCGCGCGATGCCCAGCGCCGCGATGGCGTGCGGCGGCTTGTCCGACAGCAGCTGGCCCTCGAAGTGCAGCGTGCCGGTGGTCGGCTGGTAGATGCGGCTGATCAGGTTGAAGACGGTGGTCTTGCCGGCGCCGTTGGGGCCGATCAGGGTGAAGACCTCGCCGCGCTGCACGTCGAAGCTGACCTTGTTGACCGCGAGCACGCCGCCGAAGCGCACGCTCAGGTCGCGCGCGGTCAGCAGCGGGCCGAAGGAACCGGAGGAAGTGGATGCGGATGTCATGGCTGTGCGGCGCTCACTTCAGGCGTTCCGACTTGGTGTAGGACTTCTGGCGCTTGAACATGCCCTTGCGGTAGAACGGGAACAGCTCCAGCCAGGTGCGGATCTTCAGCCAGCGGCCGTACAGGCCCATGGGCTCGAACAGCACGAACAGCACCAGCACCACGCCGTAGACCACCGCTTGCAGGCCTACGGCCTGGCCGATGGCCGGCGGCAGGTAGTCCTTGCCGAGGGCGATCAGCTGCGGCATCGCGATCAGGAAGATGGCGCCGAAGAAGGCCCCGTGCACCGAGCCGATGCCGCCGACGGTGACCAGCAGCAGCAGGTCGATCGACTGCACGATGCCGAACTGGTCCGGCGAGATGAAGCGCAGCTTGTGGGCGTACAGCGCGCCGGCCAGGCCGACGATGGCTGCCGACAGCGCGAAGGCCAGCGTCTTGTAGCCCGCCAGGTGGATGCCCATGGACTGCGCCGAGATCTCGCTGTCGCGGATGGCGATGAAGGCGCGGCCGGTGGCGCTGCGCAGCAGGTTGAGCACGCCCAGCGTCACCAGCACGCAGGTGCCCAGCGCGATGAAGTAGAAGGCCTCCTGCGAGGACAGGTCGGCGCCGAAGAACTGCGGCGTGCCCACCGCGATGCCGGCGTTGCCCTTGGTCACGCTCTCCCAGCGCGCCAGCACCTCCTCGACGATGAAGCCGAAGCTCAGCGTGGCGATGCCCAGGTAGATGCCCTTGACGCGCAGCGCCGGCAGGCCGACGACCACGCCCACCGCCGCCGACAGCCCGGCGGCCACCGCCATCGCCAGCGGGAACGGCCAGCCGTGCGCGGTGAGCACCGTCTGCACGTAGGCGCCGACGCCGAGGAAGGCGCCGTGGCCGATCGAAGCCAGGCCGGTGAAGCCCGACAGCACCATCAGGCCCAGGCCGGCCACTGCGTAGATCAGGATGAAGCTGATCTGCGACAGCCAGTAGTCGCCCGCCCACCAGGGGGCCGACAGCAGGGCCAGCAGCAGCAGCCCGTACCAGAACGCCTGGCCGTTGTGCTTGACCAGCCGGATGTCCTGCTGGTAGCTCGTCTTGAAGATGAAACGCATATCTGTACGGCCCTCAGACCTTCTTGCGGAGCGCGCCGCCGAACAGCCCGTTGGGCTTGACCACCAGCATCACCAGCACCACCACGTAGGCGGCGATGTCCTTGAAGCCCTCGGGCAGGTAGAAGCCCGCCAGCGCCTCGACCAGGCCGATGACCAGGCCGCCTACGATGGCCCCGGGCAGGCTGCCGAAGCCGCCGACCACCGCCGCCGGGAAGGCCTTCAGGCCGATGAAGCCCATGTTGGCGTGGACGAAGGTGATCGGCGCCAGCAGCAGGCCGGCCAGCGCGGCCACCGCGGCCGACAGGCCCCAGACCAGGCCGTTGATGCGGCGCACCGGGATGCCCATGTAGTAGGCGGCCAGCTGGTTCTGCGACGCGGCCTGCATCGCGATGCCCAGCTTGCTGTAGCGGAACATCACGTACAGCCCCGCGCACAGCAGCGCGGTGACGACGATCACCGCCACCTGCTCCAGGCTGATCACCGCGCCGCCCAGGTCCAGCACCTGGCCCTTGTAGGGCACCTCCAGCGTGTGCGTCTCGGTGCCGATGTCCGGGATCATCGAGATCAGGCCGCGCGCCGTGTAGCCCACGCCGATGGTCAGCATGACCACGGTGAACTGGGGCTGGCCCAGGATGGGCCGGATCACCGCGCGCTCCAGCCCGATGCCCATCAGGAACATGCAGACCACCGCCGCCGGCGCAGCCAGCCAGAACGACCAGCCGTAGATCGACATCAGCACGAAGCCGCCGAAGGCGCCGAGCATCATCAGCTCGCCCTGGGCGAAATTGACGGTCTCGGTGGCCTTGTAGATCAGGACGAAGCCGAGCGCGATCAGCGCGTAGATACAACCGAGCGCGATGCCCGATACCAGCAATTGCACGAAGGCCAAGCGTGTCTCCTGCGGCGGCCACGGTGAAGCGGCCGCGGGTGTTGTGCGACAACTAGCAGGCTATGTGCAGGAATGCAGCGGGTCTTGTGTCTAGATGCTGCGGCGCCCCCGACCTGGCGCAACTCACAGGGTAAGCCCGCACAGGGTTGACCCTGGAAGCGCCGCTCAGACCGGCTCGACCGTCACGGCGACGACCGGCGGCGCGGTGCCGCCGCCGCGGATCACGCCGCGCAGCGGCGCCACGTCGGCGTAGTCGCGGCCCCAGGCCAGGGTCACGTGGTCCTGGCCCACCGGCACCGCGTTGGTCGGGTCCAGCGCCACCCAGCCATGCAGCGGGCACCACACCGCCACCCAGGCGTGGCTGGCGTCGGCGCCGACCAGGCGCGGCTGGCCGGGCGGCGGCTGGGTCAGCAGGTAGCCGCTGACGTAGCGCGCCGCCAGGCCCAGGCTGCGCAGCGCGCCGATCATCAGGTGGGCGAAGTCCTGGCACACGCCCTGCCCCTGGGCCAGCGCCTGCAGCGCGCTGGTCGCCACGTCGGTGCTCAGCGGCTTGTAGACCATGCGCTGGTGCACCCGGTGCATCAGCGCCAGCGCCGCCTCCAGCAGCGGCCGGCCGGGGCTGAACAGGTCCTGCGCGTAGGCGGCCAGGCGCGGGTCGTGGCCGGCGAAGTGGCTGGGCAGCACGAACTCGACCGCGTCGGGCTGGGTGGCGCCGGCGCGGTAGCGCAGGGCCTGGGCCGCTTCCTCCCAGGGCGGGCTCAGCCGTGGCTGCAGCGGCGGCGGCACCGCCAGCCGCACCTGGAAGCGGCTGGTCACCGTCAGCGTGTCGTGCACCCGGCTGTGGCTGAAGCCGTGGCGCCAGTTGCCGAAGGCGTCGCGGCTGGCCTGCACCGCGCAGTCGGGCTGGGGCACGATGTCCAGCGCCCAGCGCAGCAGCTGCTGGCTCTCGGTGTCGCGCGGGCGCAGCCAGGCGCTGTGGTGGGCCACCTCGACCGGCGTGTCGTAGTCGTAGCGCGTCTCGTGGGTGACCTGCAGCAGCCGCGGCGCGGCCGGGCGCGGCGGGGCGGACGGCACCGCGGCCACCGGGAGCGCAGCCGCGGCGGCGCGGTCCGGATCGTCGCCGCTCATTGCCACACCGTGCGGTCGGGCGAGGTCACGTGCACGAACAGGTGGCGCCCGATCTCGTCGGACAGCCGGCGCGCGTCGGCGCTGCACTGGCGCAGCGCGTCGATCAGGTGCGGGTGCAGGCCGTCGGCGCCGGGCTCGGCCAGGGTGTCCAGCGCCCAGTCCTCGGGCATGTGCAGGCCGGCGGTCACGCCGGCGGCCCAGGCCGGGTCGTGGCGCGCCAGCTTGCGCAGCCGGTCGCGCATGGTGCGCGCCACCCAGGCCAGGCTGCGCGGGTTGTCGGTGTCCTTGACCAGCAGGTGCAGCAGCGGCAGCACCTCGCGCCGCGCCTGGAACTGGGCGCGGTAGGTGATCACGCTGTCGAACAGGCCCAGCAGCAGGCCGAAGCCCTCGTCGGCCTCGTGCACGCGCAGCGCGAAGCCCTCGGCCAGCGCGTGCGACAGCATGTGCAGGCGCTCGATCTGGCGCCCGACGCTGAGCAGGCGCCAGCCGTCGTCGCGGGTCATGCGGTCGGTCTGCGCGCCGGTGATGGCCGCCAGGTGGGTGGCCGCGCGGGCCAGCACGCCCAGCACGTCGGGCACCACGGCGTGGCCCTCGCCGGCGGCCAGCGCGGCGGCCACGTGCTGCTCGAAGTGGTCGTCGACCTCGTGGATCAGCTTCCAGTGCTCGGGCGACAGGCGCTCGCGCAGCGCCTGGGCGCAGCGGCGCAGGCTGCGCAGGCAGTGCGCCACGCTGGTGGTGGCGGCGGGCTGCGGCTGGCCGCAGGGGCCGATGCACAGGCCCTGCAGCAGCGCCCGCTCGAACACCCGCGGCGCGCGCGTGGCGGCCGGCACCGCCTGCGGCACCAGGGCGTGGAAGCGCGCCAGCCGGTCGAGCAGCTGCAGCGCGCCGGAATCGGCCTCGCGCAGCGCCTCCAGCGACAGGCGCACCAGGCGCACCGCGTTCTCGGCGCGCTCGGTGTAGCGGCCCAGCCAGAACAGGTTCTCGGCGGCCCGGCTGGTCACGCTGCGGTGCCAGCCGTCCAGGTCGGCCACCGTCAGCGGCTTGGGCAGCAGCGAGCTCTCGTCGACCTGGCCCTGGGTCATCACCCAGGTGTCGACGCTGGCCGCGCCGTGCTGCATGCTCAGCCAGGGGTCGTGCGCGGCGGCGGCCTCCCCGGCCGCCGGCGCCGCGCCCGCGCCGTCGCGCCGCGCAACGCGGGTCAGCGCGCCGGGCAGCACCCGCCAGCCGCCGGCGCCGTCGGCCAGCGCGTACACGCGCAGCACGGCGGCGCGCGGGGTCAGCTCGGCGCGCGGCGGTCCGTCGCCCTCGGCCGGCAGCGCGCGCCACACCGGGGTCTGGCCCGGGAAGACGCGCGACTGCAGCGTGTAGGCCGCCGGCTGGGCGTCGATGCGGCGCGCCAGCGCGGCGCGCTCGGCCTCGGACAGCCGGGCGGCCACCACCGGGCCGAAGCCGCTGTCCGGGAAGGTCGGCGCCACCACGTAGTCGGCCAGGCGCTCGCGCTGCTCGGCCCACACCGCGGCCTCGCCGCACCACCAGCTGGTCGACGCCGGCAGGGCCAGCGGCTCGCCCAGCAGGCGCTCGGACACCGCGGGCCAGAAGGCCGCCAGGCCGGGACTTTCCAGCACGCCGGCACCCGGCGCATTGGCCAGCAGCACCTCGCCGGCGCGCAGCGCCTGCAACAGGCCGGGCACGCCCAGCTGCGAGTCGGCGCGCAGCTCCAGCGGGTCGAGGAACTCGTCGTCCACCCGCCGCAGCAGCACGTGCACCTGCTCCAGGCCGCGCAGCGTCTTCAGGTAGAGCTTGTGGCCGCGCACCGTCAGGTCGCTGCCCTCGACCAGCGAGATGCCCAGGTAGCGCGCGAGGAAGACCTGCTCGAAGTAGGTCTCGTTGAGCGGCCCCGCCGTCAGCAGCGCGATGCGGCTGCGCGCACCGGCCGGGCTGGCCTGCAGCAGGCCGTCGAGCAGCGCGCGGAAGCTGGCGGCCAGGCGCTGCACGTTCAGCGCGCTGAACGCGTCGCCGAACTGCGGCGAGACGAGCAGCCGGTTCTCCAGCAGGTAGCCCAGGCCCGACGGCGCCTGCAGGCGCTGGGCCAGCAGGCGCCAGCCGCCGTCGGGCGCGCGGGTCAGGTCGAAGGCGGCGATGTGCAGGCCCGGGCCGCCGCGCGGCCACAGCCCGTGCGCCGGGCGCAGGTACTGCGGGTGGGCGTAGACCAGCGCGGCCGGCAGCAGCGCGTCGCGCAGCAGGGTCTGGGCGCCGTACAGGTCGGCCAGGGTGGCGGCCATCAGCCGTGCGCGCTGCAACACGCCGGCCTCGATGCGCGCCCATTCTTCGGGCTGGACGATGCAGGGCAGCAGCTCCAGCGGCCAGGGCCGGCTGGCCTCGTTGCCGTCGGCGTAGACGTTGTAGGTGGCGCCGTCCTCGCGCACCTGCTGCTGCACCCGGCGGGCGCGCTGCGGCAGGTCGGCCCACCCGGCACTGCCCAGGGTGTCGAAGAAGCGGCGCCAGTGCGGCGCCACCGGTGCGCCGGCCGCGGCGCCGGCCGTGCCGTGCCACTCGTCGAAATGGCCGGGCGTGGCGCGGCGCATCGCCGCGGCCGCCAGCCAGCTGGCGGCGGGCGCGGCGTCGTCGGCCAGCAGGCTGCTCTGTTGCATGGCCGGATCATGCCTTGTCGGCGCCGTGCCGGCTGCCGGCGAGGCGACAGCCGGGGCGGCCGGATGCCGCGGATTCCCCCCGGACATGGGCGGGGCGGGCGCCGCTCAGGCCGCCGCGGGCCGGCGGCCCGGGCGCCGGGCGGCCCGGGGGCGTGCAGCGGCGATCGCCATTCAGGCCGTGCGCAGGTCCAGCGTGAAGGGGAACTCCAGGCTGCGCTGCGGCTGGCCGACGACCAGGCGCCCGGGCGTGTGGCCGATGGTGAAGAAGCGCGCCAGGCGCCGGCTCTCGGCCTCGAAGGAGTTGACCGGGAAGGTGTCGTAGTTGCGCCCGCCCGGGTGCGCCACGTGGTACTGGCAGCCGCCCAGCGAGCGGTTCATCCAGCGGTCCACCAGGTCGAAGGTCAGCGGCGCGTGCACGCCGATGCTGGGGTGCAGCGCGCTCGGCGGCTGCCAGGCGCGGTAGCGCACGCCGCAGACGAACTCGCCGACGCGGCCGGTCGGCTGCAGCGGCACCGGCACGCCGTTGCAGGTGACGACGTGGCGCGGGTGCACCAGGCCGGAGACCAGCACCTCCATGCGCTCGACGGACGAATCGACGTAGCGCACCGTGCCGCCGGCGCTGCCCTCCTCGCCCATCACGTGCCAGGGCTCCAGCGCGCTGCGCAGCTGCAGGTGCACGCCCTCGGCCGTCAGCTCGCCGACCTTGGGGAAGCGGAACTCGAAGTGCGGCGCGAACCAGGCGGCGTCGAAGGCGAAGCCGGCCTGCTGCATGTCCTCCATGACCTGGGCGAAGTCCTGCCAGACGAAGTGCGGCAGCAGGAAGCGGTCGTGCAGCTCGGTGCCCCAGCGCACCAGCTCGGCCCGGTAGGGCTCGTTCCAGAAGCGCGCCACCAGCGCGCGCAGCAGCAGCTGCTGCACGATGGACATGCGCGCGTGCGGCGGCATCTCGAAGGCGCGCAGCTCCAGCAGGCCCAGGCGGCCGGTGGCCGAGTCGGGCGAGTAGAGCTTGTCGATGCAGAACTCGCTGCGGTGGGTGTTGCCGGTCACGTCCACCAGGATGTTGCGCAGCGTGCGGTCGACCAGCCAGGGCGGCATGTTCTGGCCGTAGACCGCCTTGTTCTTCTCGATCTCGCCCAGCGCGATCTCCAGCTCGTAGAGCTGGTCGTTGCGCGCCTCGTCGACGCGCGGCGCCTGGCTGGTCGGGCCGATGAACAGGCCCGAGAACAGGTAGCTCAGGCTCGGGTGGTTGTGCCAGTAGGCCAGCAGCGAACCCAGCAGGTCGGGCCGGCGCAGGAAGGGGCTGTCCGACGGCCGCGCGCCGCCCAGCACGAAGTGGTTGCCGCCGCCGGTGCCGGTGTGGCGGCCGTCGAGCATGAACTTCTCGGTCGACAGCCGGCTGCGCCAGGCCGCGTCGTAGAGGAACTCGGTGTGCTCGACCAGTTCGTCCCAGTTGCTGGCGGGGTGGATGTTGACCTCGATGACGCCCGGGTCGGGCGTGACCTGCAGCAGCTTCAGGCGCGGGTCGCGCGGCGGCGGGTAGCCCTCCAGCACGATCTTGACGCCCTGGGCGGCCGCGGTGGCCTCGACGGCGGCCAGCAGCTCGAGGTAGTCCTCCAGCGATTGCAGCGGCGGCATGAAGACGTACATCACGCCGCTGGGGCTGCCCACCGCCTCGGCCTTGGGGCCGTTGGCGCGGCGCGGGTCGCGCACCTCGACGACCAGCGCGGTGCGGGTGATCCAGTGCGCCGACTCGAAGCGGCTGGGCGCGCGCGCGCTGTCGATCGGCGTCACGCTGGCCAGGGCGGCGCTGCCGGGGCCGGGGCCGGTACCGCCCGTGCCGCCGGCGGCACCGGCCGCCGCACCCGCCGCACCCGCGGCGCGCAGCGCGGCGTCGGCCATCGCGCCGTCGCCGGCCGGGTGGCCGTCGTGCGGCTGCGCCTGCAGCGCCACCACGCCGCCCTCGGCGAAGCCGCCGCCCACCACGTGGGCGGCGTACTGGCTGCGGATCTCGGCCGCGGCCGGCAGCGCGCTGCGGTCGGCGAAGGGGTCGTGCTCGATGTGGTACGGGTAGTCGGTGCTCTTGACCCAGGGCAGGCTGTCCAGCGGCAGGCGGTAGCCCATCGGCGAGTCGCCCGGGAACAGGTACATGCGCTCGTCGCGGAAGAACCAGGGCCCGGTCTGCCAGCGCGGCCCCGCCAGGCCGGGGCCGCCCTCGCTGCGGCGGATCGGCAGCGCGTAGCCCACGGCGTGCTCCAGGCCCTGGCTGAAGACGCGGCGCAGGCGGATGCGCTCCATCTCGTCGTCGAGCTTGGCGTCGAAGGGGTCGACGTTGACCGGCAGCCGGCGCTCGCGCCACAGGTAGTACCAGGTGTCCTCGTAGCCGGTCTGGATGTACTGGTCGCTCAGGCCCAGGCGCGCGGCCAGGCCGCGGATGAAGGCCTGGGCGTCGGCCGAGGTGTAGGCGTGCGGGTCGCGCTCGTCGGCGAACAGCGACGGGTCGTGCCAGCAGGGCTGGCCGTCGTCGCGCCAGCAGATGCTCAGCGCCCAGCGCGGCAGCTGCTCGCCCGGGTACCACTTGCCCTGGCCGAAGTGCAGGAAGCCGCCCTGGCCGTAGTGCGCACGCAGGCGCTGGGTCAGGTCCTGGGCGAACATGCGCTTGGTCGGGCCCAGCGCGTCGGTGTTCCACTCGGCGCCGTCGCGGTCGTCCACGCTGACGAAGGTGGGCTCGCCGCCCATGGTCAGGCGCACGTCGCCGGCCACCAGCTGCTCGTCGACCGCGGCGCCGAGCTTCAGCACCTCGGCCCACTGGTCCTCGGTGTAGGGCTTGGTGACGCGCGGCGACTCCCAGATGCGGGTGACCTGCATCCGGTGCTCGAACTCGACCTCGCACTCGTCGATGGCGCCGCTGACCGGCGCCGCGCTGCCCGGGCTGGGCGTGCAGGCCACCGGGATGTGGCCCTCGCCGGCCAGCAGGCCCGAGGTCGGGTCCAGGCCGATCCAGCCGGCGCCGGGCAGGTAGACCTCGCACCAGGCGTGCAGGTCGGTGAAGTCGACCTCGGTGCCGCTGGGGCCGTCCAGCGCCTGGACGTCGCTCTTGAGCTGGATCAGGTAGCCGGAGACGAAGCGCGCGGCCAGGCCCAGGTGGCGCAGCGTCTGCACCAGCAGCCAGCCGGTGTCGCGGCAGCTGCCGCTGGCCTTGGTCAGCGTCTCCTCGGGCGTCTGCACGCCGGGCTCGAGGCGGATGGTGTAGGCCACCTCGCGCTGCAGGCGCTGGTTCAGGCCGACCAGGAAGTCGATGGTGCGCTGCTCGCCGCGGTCTATGGTGGCCAGGAAGGCGGCGAAGGCCGGCGTCGGTGTCTCGGCGACCAGATAGGGCTGCAGCTCGAGCTTCAGCGCCTCGTCGTAGGCGAAGGGCACGGTCTCCGCCACCGGCTCCAGGAAGAAGTCGAAGGGGTTGTGCACCGCCATCTCGGCCACCAGGTCGACGGTGACCTTGAAGTGGTCGGTGGGCTCGGGGAAGACCAGGCGCGCCAGGTAGTTGGCGAAGGCGTCCTGCTGCCAGTTGACGAAGTGGCCCTCGGGCTCGACCTTCAGCGAGTAGCTCAGGATCTTGGTGCGGCAGTGCGGCGCCGGGCGCAGCCGCACGATGTGCGGCGACATGCCGACGCGGCGGTCGTAGCGGTAGGAGGTGACGTGGTTCAGTGCGACGTGGATCGACACGGGCGGTCTTTCTCAGGCGGGCTGGCGGGCCGCGGGGGCCGCCATCCTCGGGTCGGGTGGTGACGGCGCCGTGACCGGCGCCGGGCCGGGATCAGGCGGGGACCAGGAAGTCGCGGCTGATGCCGGCACCGATGTCGTTGATGCGGTCGAGGAACTGCGTCAGGTAGGCGTGCAGGCCGGTGGCCAGGATCTCGTCGATGCGGCCGAACTGCAGGTCGGCGCGCAGGCGGCCGGCGCGGCGGCGGGTCTCGGCGCTCTGCGCGTTGGCCACCATGTCCAGGTTGGACACCACCTCGTTGAGGCAGGCGGCCAGCGAGCGCGGCATGTCCGGGCGCAGGATCAGCAGCTCGGCCACCTTGTCCGGCCGGATCACGTTGCGGTAGACCTTGCGGTAGATCTCGAAGCCGGAGACCGAGCGCAGGATCGCGCTCCAGTGGTAGAAGTCGACCTCGGGCGCGCTGTCGTCGGCCCAGGTGCCGAAGTAGTCGCCGGCCAGGGCGTGGAACTTCACGTCCAGCAGCCGCGCGGTGTTGTCGGCGCGCTCCAGGAAGGTACCGACGCGCACGAAGTGCAGGGCCTCGTCCTGCAGCATCGTGCCCACCGACACGCCGCGGCTGAGGTGCGAGCGGAACTTGACCCACTCGAACAGCGCGGTGGGGTCGCGCTCGAAGGTGCCGTTGTCGCGCAGCAGGCGCTGGAACTCCAGCCAGGTCTGGTTGGTGGTCTCCCAGACCTCGGTGGTCAGCGTGCCGCGCACCGCGCGGGCGTTCTCGCGCGCCGCGCGCAGGCAGGAGACGATGGACGAGGGGTTGGTCTCGTCGCGCACCATGAAGTGCATCACCGCGGCCGGCGTCAGCTCGGCGTGCTTCTGCTGGAAGGACCAGGTCAGCTCGGAGATGCCCAGCACGCCGGCCCAGCCCTGGCGGGCCCGGTCCTCGGACTGCGGCAGCAGCGAGGTCTGGTAGTTGACGTCCAGCATCCGCGCGGTGTTCTCGGCCCGCTCCATGTAGCGGGACATCCAGAAGAGGTGGTCTGCGGTTCTAGAGAGCATGTTGTGTTTCCGTCCTCGTCTTCGGCTGGCCCGGATCAGGCTTCGAGCACCCAGGTGTCCTTGGTGCCGCCGCCCTGGCTGCTGTTGACCACCAGCGAGCCGGCCTTCAGCGCCACGCGGGTCAGCCCGCCGGGCACCATCTGCACGCTCTTGCCGCTGAGCACGAAGGGCCGCAGGTCGATGTGGCGCGGCGCGATGCCCGACTCGACGAAGGTCGGCGTGGTCGACAGCGCCAGCGTGGGCTGGGCGATGTAGTTGCTGGGGTTGGCCAGCAGCGCCGCGCGGAAGTCGGCGATCTCGGCCTGGGTGCTGGCCGGCCCGACCAGCATGCCGTAGCCGCCGGCGCCGTGCACCTCCTTGACCACCAGCTCCGGCAGGTGGTCCAGCACGTAGGCCAGGTCGTCGGCCTCGCGGCACAGGTAGGTCGGCACGTTCTCCAGGATCGGCTTCTCGCCGAGGTAGAACTCGACCATCTTCGGCACGTAGGGGTAGATCGACTTGTCGTCGGCCACCCCGGTGCCGATGGCGTTGCACAGGCTGATGTTGCCGGCGCGGTAGACGTCGAGCAGGCCGGCGCAGCCCAGCGTGCTGTCCTTGCGGAAGGCGGTGGGGTCGAGGAAGTCGTCGTCGACGCGGCGGTAGATCACGTCCACCCGCTTCGGGCCCTGGGTGGTGCGCATGTAGACGAAGCCGTCCTTGACGAACAGGTCCTGGCCCTCGACCAGCTCGACGCCCATCTGCTGGGCCAGGAAGGCGTGCTCGAAGTAGGCGCTGTTGTACATGCCCGGGGTCAGCACCACCACGGTGGGCTCGTTGACCGAGGCGGGCGCCACGTCGCGCAGCGTCTCCAGCAGCAGGTCGGGGTAGTGGGCCACCGGCGCCACCTTGTGCTGGGCGAACAGCTCGGGGAACAGCCGCATCATCATCTTGCGGTTCTCGAGCATGTAGCTCACGCCGCTGGGCACGCGCAGGTTGTCCTCCAGCACGTAGTAGGTGCCGCTGCCGTCGGGCTGGGCGGCGCGCACGATGTCGATGCCGGCGATGTGCGAGTAGATCTGCCCGGGCAGGTCCACGCCCATCATCTCGGGCCGGAACTGGGCGTTGTTCAGCACCTGCTCGGCCGGCACCACGCCGGCCTTCAGGATCTCTTGCCCATGGTAGACGTCGTGCAGGAAGTGGTTCAGCGCGGTCACCCGCTGGGCCAGGCCCTGCTGCATGCGCGTCCACTCGTCCTTGGGGATGATGCGCGGGATCAGGTCGAAGGGGATCAGCCGCTCGGTGCCAGCGCCGTCCTCGTCCTTGGCGCCGTAGACGGCGAAGGTGATGCCGACGCGGCGGAAGATCATCTCCGCCTCCTCGCGCCGCGCCGCCATCAGCTCGGCCGGCTGCTGCTTCAGCCAGCGGTCGAAGCCCGCATAGTGCGCCCGTACCTGGCCGCCGTTGGCCAGCATCTCGTCAAAACTCGGTTTCATCGTCAAGTGGCTCCTCGCAGCCGGCACCTTGCAATATCCGCACCCGCCCTGGGGACAGCCCTCGGCCGCCCACCGCGCGCACCCCATTCTCGTGCCCCGTGTCCGCTGACAGTGCAATGCCGCACCGTCGTGGCGCCGGACGCACTGTTGACGTGCATTCGGCGGCCGGCGGCACGGCGGCCGGACGCCCGCGGCGCGGCTGCGCCGCCGGCGTGACAGGCCGCGACAGGCCCGCTAAGGTGGTGGCCCCGCCACCGGCGCAGGAGACCGCGATGGCCCCGCCTCCCGACCCGATCGTCACCGCGCCGCCGCTGGGCGACGCCCTGCTGCAGGCGATGGCCGCGCGCGGTGGCCTGCGGCACTACCCGGCGCACGCGGTGCTGGTCACCGAGCAGGACGCCAGCGACGCGCTGTTCATCGTGCGCAGCGGCCGCGTCAAGGCCTACGGTGCGGCCGCCGATGGCCGCGAGGTGGTCTATGCCACGCTGGGGCCGGGCGAGTACTTCGGCGAGCTGGCGCTGGACGGCGGGCCGCGCTCGGCCTCGGTGATGACGCTGGCGCCGACCAGCTGCGTGGTCGTGCCCGGCGCGCGCCTGCGCGACGTGCTGGCCGAGCACCCGGAGTTCGCGCTGCACCTGGTGCACAAGCTGATCGGCATGGTCCGGCGCATCACCCGCGACGTGAAGAGCCTGGCGCTCGACGACGTCTACCACCGGGTGGCGCGCCTGCTCGACGAGCTGGCCCGGCCCGACGCCGACGGCCAGCGCGTGGTGGCCCAGGCGCTGACCCAGCAGGACATCGCCGAGCGCATCGGCGCCTCGCGCGAGATGGTCAGCCGCATCCTGCGCCAGCTGGCCGACGGCGGCTACCTGCGCACCGGACAACGGCGCATCGTGCTGCTGCGGCCGCTGCCGCCGGGCTGGTAGCCGGCGCCGGCGCCCCGGCGGTAAAAAGTCACAGCGGGTCTGCGGCACACGCCGCGGCGCCGCGGCGGGCGCCGGCCGAAGCTGCGCGCAGGCCCCGCACCGCGTGGCCACCCCGCCGAGGAGTCCGCCATGATGAAGCCCTCCCGCCTGGACGACGCGCTCAACGCCGTGCTCGTCGTCGCCGCCCTGTCGCTGCTGGCCGGCCTGTACCTGGACGTGGCCGGCGGTCACCCGCTCGGCCGCGACGACACGCCGCCCGGCGCGCTGCTGGTGAGCGCGCCGCCGCCCAGCGGCCGACAGCTGGCCCAGGCCGAGACCGAGACCGGCCGAGCGGCCGTCCACCCCGCCGCCCTGCCCCCGCCGGCCTGCGCCGGCACGGCGGCTCAGCCGGGCGCCCCGGCCTCGTCCGGCGCCGCCACCGCCTGCCAGTAGCGCCGCCACTGCGCGCGGCTGCAGGTGGCGCGGCCGTCGAACCACTGCCAGGCGCCGCAGCGGTCGCTGCGCACCACGGCCACGCCCTGCGCGGCGTAGCGCGCGACCACGTCCGGCGCCGGGTGGCCGAAGCGGCTGCGGTAGCCGGCCTGCACCACCGCCACCGCCGGCTGCACCGCGGCGACGAAGGCCGGGGTCGACGAGGTCCGGCTGCCGTGGTGCGGCACCAGCAGCACGGTCGAGGCCAGCGCCGCGCCGTGCCGCTGCACCAGGGCCGCCTCCTGAGCCGCCTCGATGTCGCCGGTCAGCAGGGCGCTGCGGCCCAGCGCGTCGCGCACCCGCAGCACGCACGACAGCGCGTTCGGCCGCAGCGCCACCCCATGGTCCGCGGCCGCTGGGTGCAGCAGCTCGAAGTCCACGCCGTCCCAGTGCCAGCGCTGGCCGGCATTGCAGCGGGTGTGCGGCAGGCCGCCCGCGCGCAGCGGGTGGGCGGCGTCCAGCGAACTGAATAGCTCGCCCACCGGCAGCCCGGCCAGCAGGCCGGCAGCGCCGCCGGCATGGTCGCTGTCGCGGTGGCTGACGACCAGGCGGTCGATGCGGCGCTCGCCGCGCGCGCGCAGCAGCGGCAGCAGCACGCGGCGGCCGGCGTCGCTGTCGCGGGCGTACTGCGGACCGGCGTCGTAGACCAGCAGGTGGCCGCGCGTGCGCACCAGCACCGCGGTGCCCTGGCCGACGTCGGCGGCCAGCAGCTCGAAGCGGCCCTCGGCCGGGCGCGGCAGCGGCGGCCACAGCAGCGGCAGCACCAGCGGCAGCGCCAGCCAGCGCAGCGCCCAGGGCACCGGCAGCAGGCCCAGCAGCGCCCCCAGCAGCCCGGCCGCCGCCGCCCAGTCCGGCGCCACCGGCATCGACCAGGCCGCGCCCGGCCAGGCCGCCAGCCAGCCCAGCACCGCCACCAGGGCCTGCACCAGCGCCCCGGCCAGCGCCCAGGCGGCCGGCAGCACCGCGCCGACCAGGCCCAGCGGCGTGACCAGCAGCGTGACCAGCGGGATGGTCAGCAGGTTGGCGACGAAGCCCACCGCGCTGAGCTGCTGGAAGAACAGCAGCGACAGCGGCGCCAGCCCGAGCGTGGCCACCGCCTGCGCCCGCAGGTGGCCGCCGGCCAGGCGCGCCAGCCAGGCGCCGGGCGCCTCGGACCGATCATGGCGATCATGCCGATCGGGCCCATCATGCCCGGCCAGCCCCTCGGCCCGCCCGGCCTCCGCACTGCCCGGCGCCCGGGGCAGCGGCCCGGACAGCAGCAGCAGCCCCACCGCGGCGAACGACAGCCAGAAGCCCGGTTGCAGCAGGGCCCAGGGGTCGACCGCGGTCACCACCACGGCCGCCGCCAGCAGCACCGCGGGACCGGGCCAGCGTGCGCCGGCCGCCCGCAGCCCGACGACCACGGCCAGCATCAGCACGGTGCGCTGCGCCGGCACGCCGCCGCCGGCCAGCAGCGCGTAGCCCGCAGCCACCGCCAGCCCCACCCAGCGCCCCGCCGAGCCGGCCGGATGCCACAGCGCCAGCCGGCGGCTTCGCCGCCAGCCGGCCGCCGCGGCCGCGCCGGCCAGCCAGGCCAGCATGGTGATGTGCACACCGCTGATCGCCACCACGTGCGCGGTGGCGGTGGTGCGGAACAGCTCCCAGTCCTCGCGCTCGATCGCCGCCTGGTCGCCGACCACCAGCGCGGCCAGCACGCCGGCGGCGCGCGGGTCGGCCACGCTGCGGAAGATGGCGTCGCGCAGCGTCTGGCGCGCGCGCTCGACCGGGTGCCGCCAGCGCCCCTCGTCGAGCAGCCGGGCGCTGCCGGCAGCGTCCTCGGCGCTGCGCGGCACGCGCACGTAGCCGACGGCGCCGATGCCCTGTTCGAACCAGGCCAGCTCGACGTCGTGGACCTGCGGGTTGTGCGTGCCCTGCGGACGCTTCAGCCGCAGCGGCAGCTGCCAGCGCTGGCCGGCACGCAGCTCGGCCCGCGGGTCGGCCAGCGCGCGCTCGTCGGCGAAGCCGCTGTACCAGCCCAGCGCCAGGCGCGGCGGCAGGGCCACCGGCCGGCCTTGCCACCAGGCCTGCTCGACCTCGAGAACGAAGCGCGTGCCCGACGGCCCCGGCTGGGGCAGCGCGGCGACCACGCCGACGACGCGCAGGTCCGCGCCCTCCAGCGCCGCGGGCAGGCGCTCGGCCAGCCGGACCTCGGCGCGCCAGCCGGTGCTGCCGGCGGCCAGGGCGGCCGCGCCCAGCGCCAGCACCAGCGCCGGGGGCAAGGGCCCGGTGGGGCGGCGTGCCCACGCCAGCGCCACGCTGCCCAGCACCAGCAGCCCGGCCGCCAGCAGCGCCGCGTGGACCGCCGCGGGCCACAGCGCCGGCTGCTGCAGCTGCACCGCCAGGCCGCCCAGCCAGCCCAGCGCGGCCGCGGCCAGGCCGCTGCCGGCGGACCCGCCTGGCAGGCCGGCGTGCGCCGGGTGCCGAGCGCAGGGGGTGCCCATGGGGCCAGTGTAGGATCGCGCCGATCCTTCACCCACCCCCGCGCCCGCCGGGCGCTGCAGTTCCATGTCCGTCTACGACAAGCTCTCCCAGCTGGGCGTCCAGCTGCCGCCGGTGGCCGTGCCCGCCGCGGCCTACGTGCCCTTCGTGCGCACCGGCAACCTGGTCTTCCTGTCCGGCCACATCGCCAAGAAGGACGGCAAGCCCTGGGTCGGCCAGCTGGGCGCGACGATGAGCACCGTCGAGGCCCAGGGCGCCGCCCGCGCCATCGCCATCGACCTGCTGGGCACGCTGCACGCCGCCGTCGGCGACCTGAACAAGGTCACCCGCATCGTCAAGGTGCTGAACCTGGTCAACAGCACCGGCAGCTACACCGAGCACCACCTGGTGGCCAACGGCGCGTCCGAGTTCTTCGTCGAGGTCTTCGGCGAGGCCCGCGGCGCGCACGCGCGCAGCGCCTTCGGCGTGGCCCAGATCCCGATGGGCGCCTGCGTCGAGATCGAGCTGATCGCCGAGGTGGCCGGCTGATGGCCCGCCGCCGCCCCGGCGAGCGCGGCCTGCCGGCGTCCGCCGTGCTGGGCGGCAGCGCGGCGGCGGCGCTGGCGGCGGTGGGCGCGGCGCTGTACACGCAGCACGGCCTGGGCATGATGCCCTGCGCCTGGTGCGTGCTGCAGCGGCTGATCTTCCTGCTGGTGGCCGCGGCCGCGCTGCTGGGCCTGCTGCTGCCGGGGCGCCTGGGCACGCGGCTGGGCGCGGCGCTGGCGGCGGCCGCGGCGCTGTCCGGCGTGGCCGCCGCGCTGTGGCAGCACTTCGTCGCCAACGCCTCGGCGTCCTGCGCGATGACCCTGGCCGACCGCCTGATGGGCGCCACCGGGCTGGACGCGCGCTGGCCCGAGGTCTTCGCCGCCTACGCGTCCTGCGCCGAGGCCAAGGTCGACCTGCTGGGCATGCCCTACGAGTTCTGGAGCCTGGCGCTGTTCGTCGCGCTGCTGCTGGCCGCGCTGCGCGCGATCGCCCAGCCGCGCTGAGCCCGCGCGCACCGCCGCGGTGCGCCATTGCGCCGCGCGCTGACCGGCATCAAGCGCCGGCCGGCCCCGGGCTGGCAGCATCGCGGCCCATATGACCGCCTCCCCTGCCCCCGCCTCCGATGCCGACGTGCTGATCGTCGGTGCCGGCCCCGCCGGCCTGGCCCTGGCCGCCGCCCTGCACGACGCCGGCCTGGCCGTGCAGTTGCTGGAGCAGCAGCCGCTGGCCGCGCTGGCCGACCCGGCCGACGACGGCCGCGAAATCGCCCTGACCCATCGCGCCCGCGGCGTGATGCAGATCCTGGGCCTGTGGGCCGCGCTGCCCGAAGACGCCATCTCGCCGCTGCGCGAAGCCCGCGTGCTCGACGGCGACGGGCCGCGCCCGGCCGACGCGCTGTGTTTCGGCGGCGGCACCGGCGACACCGCGCTGGGCTGGCTGGTGCCCAACCACGCGATCCGCCGCGCCGCCTACGCCGCGGTGCAGGCGCGCCCGGCCATCCGGCTGCACACCGACGCCCGCGTCACCGCGCTGGACCTGCCGCCGGCCGGTGCCGCCGCCATGCCCGCGGCGCTGCACCTGCACGACGGCCGCACGCTGCGCGCGCCGCTGGTGGTGGCCGCCGACAGCCGCTTCTCGGCCACCCGGCGGCTGGCCGGCATCGGTGCGGCGATGCGCGACTTCGGCCGCAGCGTGGTCGTCGGCCCGGTCGAGCACAGCGCCGACCACGCGGGCATTGCCTGGGAATGCTTCCGCTACGGCAACACGCTGGCGCTGCTGCCGATGGCCGGGCGGCGCAGCTCGGCGGTGGTCACCGTGCCCGGCCAGCGCGCAGCCGACTGGCTGGCGCTGTCCGACGAGGCCTTTGCCGCCCGCATCGAGGCGCAAAGCGGCGGCCGCCTGGGCACGCTGCGCGCCGCCGGCCCGCGCCACCACTACCCGCTGGTAGGCGTCTACGCGCACCGCTTCGTCGCGCCGCGCTTCGCGCTGGTCGGCGACGCCGCGGTGGGCATGCACCCGGTCACCGCGCATGGCTACAACTTCGGCCTGTACGGCGTGCAGGTGCTGGCCGGCGCGCTGGCCGCGGCGCGCCAGGCCGGGCGCGACCTGGGCACGCTGGACGTGCTGCAGCCCTACGAGCGCGAGCACCGGCGCCGCACCTGGCCGATCTACCAGGGCACCAACGCGGTGGTCTCGCTGTTCACCGACGAGCGCGCGCCGGCCCGGCTGGCGCGCCGCGCCGTGCTTGGCGTGGCCGAGCACCTGCCGCCCTTCAACCGCCTGATCAAGCACCTGGTCGTCGAACAGCTGCGCGGGCGCGCCACCGCGGGGCGCTGAACCCTGGTCGGGCAAGCCCGACAGACGAAGCGGCAAGCCCGCACACCCTGCGCCTCGGCGCTGTGCGTCAGCGCAGCCGGCAGCCGGCAAGACCGGTCGGGCCTGCAGACCTGCACCGGATCTTGAGCGGCGTCATGCCGGCGCACCGCGCGCCGGCCCCGGCCAGTGTCGGGCGTCTTCGCCGTGTGCTGTCGACACCGCCCGGCTTCAAGGGCGCGCCAGTGCGTCGATATGCGGGCTTCCCACCCTGGAGGCCCAACCATGTCGACGTTAGGAAAGTTCAAGATCGGCACGCGCCTCGGCGCGGCCTTTGCCATCGTGCTGGTGCTGCTCGCCGCGATCGCGGCGATGGCCATGGTGCAGGCCGGCCGGCTGCGCCAGACCGCCCAGACCTACGACGCCAGCCTGCTGCCGGCGATCAAGACCGTCGGCGGCTTCTACGAGGGCATCTCCGACGCGCGCCGGACGGTGTTCCTGCTGATCACGCTGGCCGACGCCGCGGAGATCCGCAAGGTGGAGGACCGCTACGCCAAGGAGCTGGCCGGGGCGCGCAGCCACCTGGCGTCCTACGAATCGCGGGCCTTGTTCCTCGACGACGAGGACCGCCGGCTGTGGGCCCAGGTGCGCGACGCCACCGCGCGCTGGGTGCCGCTGCACGAGCGCGCGCTGCAGCTCAACCATGCCCGGCTGGTTGACCCGGCCCAGGCCGACGCCGCGCGCGAGCTGGTGCTGGGCGAGGCCCGGCTGGCCAACCTGGCGGTGATCAAGGCGAAGAACGACTGGGCCAAGCACCTGGAGGCGCATTCCGCCCGGCTGCAGGAGGCCAGCACCGCCACCTACCGCTCGGTGTTCGCCTTCCTGATCGGCATGAGCGTGCTGGCGCTGGGCATGGGCATCGCGCTGGCGGTGGCCATCACCCGCTCGATCACCGCGCCGCTGGCCCAGGCCGTGGCGGTGACCAACGCCGTGGCCGAGGGCGATCTGACGCGCCACCTGCGTTCCGACGCCCGCGATGAGCTGGGCGTGCTGCTGAACTCGCTGGGCCGCATGACCGAGAACCTGGCGCGCATGGTGGCGACGGTGCGCACCGGCAGCGACACCATCGCCAATGCCTCGGCCGAGATCGCCAAGGGCAACGCCGACCTGTCGGCGCGCACCGAGCAGCAGGCCGCCCAGCTGCAGGAGACCGCCGCGTCGATGCAGCAGGTCACCGACGCGGTGCGTGCCAACTCGGACAGCGCCGGCCAGGCCAGCGCCCTGTCCGGCCAGGCCGCCGAGGCGGCGCTGCAGGGCGGCCAGGCGGCGGCCGAGGCGGTGCAGACCATGGCCGGCATCCAGCAGGCCAGCCGGCGCATCGCCGACATCATCGGCACCATCGACGGCATCGCCTTCCAGACCAACATCCTGGCGCTGAACGCCGCGGTCGAGGCGGCGCGGGCGGGCGAGCAGGGCCGCGGCTTCGCGGTGGTGGCCGGCGAGGTGCGCAGCCTGGCCCAGCGCAGCGCCGAGGCCGCGCGCGAGATCAAGTCGCTGATCACCGACAGCGTGGCGCGGGTCGACGTCGGCACCGGCCAGGTCAACGGCACCGGCCAGACCATCGACGACGTGGTGCAGCAGGTGCGCCGCGTCAGCGAGCTGGTGCGCAACATCACCCAGGCCAGCGGCGAGCAGAGCAGCGGCGTGCACGAGATCAACACCGCGATCGTGCGCCTGGACCAGGCCACGCAGCAGAACGCCGCGCTGGTCGAGCAGACCGCCGCGGCCGCCGAGAGCCTGCGCCAGCAGGCGGCCCGGCTGAGCAGCGCGGTCAGCGTGTTCCGGCTGGCGCCGGCCTGATCCGTGCCCGGCGGCTGCGGCCGCACGCCGCCCGGCCCGCGCTCAGCGCAGCGAAGCGTTGAGCTTGTCCAGCGCCGCCCGTCCCGGGCACAGCTCGGCCGCGTTCAGCGTGTTCAGCGGCTGCTGCACGGTGTGCAGCGCGGCGTGCAGGTCGCGCGGCTGCGGGTCGACGTAGAGCAGGCCGGTGACCACCTCGCCCCGGGCCTGCAGCGCCTGCACGTGGTTCATCGCGGCGATGCGGTCGGTCGGGTCGTGGTCGGCATGCAGCTTGCGCAGGCGCATCGTGCTGCCGTCGGCCTGCGGCAGCAGCAGCACCTCGCCGGGCGCCGGCGAGCCGGTCACTTCGGGCGCCAGGTCGATGAAGTCGATGCGGCTGACGGCCTCGTTGTGCTCGCGCACGTGGTCGTAGCTGCGGGTGGAGCCGGCGTGGTTGTTGAACGCCACGCAGGGGCTGATGACGTCGATGAAGGCCGCGCCGCCGTGGCGGATGGCACCCTCGATCAGCGGCACCAGCTGCGCCTTGTCGCCCGAGAAGCCGCGCGCCACGTAGGTGGCGCCCAGTTGCAGCGCCATGCCCACCAGGTCGACGGGTGAGTCGTTGTTGACCGCGCCCTTCTTGCTCTGGCTGCCGCGGTCGGCGGTGGCGCTGAACTGGCCCTTGGTCAGGCCGTAGACGCCGTTGTTCTCGACGATGTAGACCATCTTCACGCCGCGGCGCATCGCGTGGGCGAACTGGCCCAGGCCGATGCTGGCCGAGTCGCCGTCGCCCGAGACGCCCAGGTACAGCAGCTCGCGGTTGGCCAGCGCGGCGCCGGTCAGCACGCTGGGCATGCGGCCGTGCACGGTGTTGAAGCCGTGGCTGGCACCCAGGAAGTAGTCGGGCGTCTTGCTGGAGCAGCCGATGCCCGAGAGCTTGGCGACGCGGTGCGGCTGGATGTCCAGCGCCCAGCAGGCCTGGACGATGGCCGCCGAGATGCTGTCGTGGCCGCAGCCTGCGCACAGCGTGGAGACCTTGCCCTCGTAGTCGCGGCGGGTGTAGCCGACCTTGTTGCGCGTCAGGCTGGGGTGGTGCAGCGTGGGTTTGGCGATGTAGGTCACAGGATCTTCTCCCGGCGCGGCGCCACCGCCAGCGCGTGGACATGCTCGGTGATGGCCCGGGTGATGAAGCGCGCGGTGATCGGCGTGCCGTCGTAGTGCAGCACCTTGATCAGCCAGGCCGGGTCGATCTCCAGCTCGTTGATCAGCAGCGTGCGCATCTGCGCATCGCGGTTCTGCTCGACGACGAAGACGTGGTCGTGCTCGGCGATGAAGGCGCGCACGCTGGCCGGAAAGGGGAAGGCGCGCAGCCGCATCGCGTCCAGGTGGATGCCCTGCCCGGCCAGCGCGACCAGCGCCTCGTCCATCGCCGGGCTGGTGCTGCCGAAGTACAGCACGCCCAGGCGCGACTTCTTCGCCGCGGCGCGCAGCTCCGGCTGCGGCACCAGCGTGGCCGCGGTGTCGAATTTCTTCAGCAGGCGCTGCACGTTGTAGAGGTAGTCGGGCCCGGCCTCGGAGTACTGCGCTTGCGGGTTGCGCGTGGTGCCGCGGGTGAAGTAGGCGCCCTTGCTGGGGTGGGTGCCGGGGTAGGTGCGCCAGGGGATGCCGTCGCCGTCCACGTCCTTGTAGCGGGCGAACTCCTGGCCGGCGTCCAGCTGCTCGGCGGTCATCACCTTGCCGCGGTCGTACTGCCGGCCCTCGTCCCACTGGAAGGGCGCGCACAGGCGTTGGTTCATGCCGATGTCGAGGTCGGTCATCACGAACACCGGGGTCTGCAGGCGGTCGGCCAGGTCCAGCGCGTCGGCGGTCATGCTGAAGCACTCGCCCGGGTCCTGCGGCAGCAGCATCACGTGCTTGGTGTCGCCGTGCGAGGCGTAGCCGCAGCTCAGCAGGTCGGCCTGCTGGGTGCGCGTGGGCATGCCGGTGGACGGGCCGCCGCGCTGCACGTTGACGATGGTCACCGGGATCTCGGCGAAGTAGGCCAGGCCGATGAACTCGGTCATCAGCGACACGCCCGGGCCCGAGGTGGCGGTGAAGGCGCGCGCACCGTTCCAGCCGGCGCCGGTGACCATGCCGATCGAGGCGATCTCGTCCTCGGCCTGGACGATGGCGAAGCGGTGCTCGCCCGTGGCGGGGTCGACGCGGTACCTGCGGCAGTACTTCTCGAAGGCCTCGGCCACCGAGGAAGACGGCGTGATCGGGTACCAGGCGCAGACCGAGGCGCCGCCGTAGACGGCGCCCAGCGCCGCCGCGGCATTGCCCTCGACGAAGATGCGCTCGCCCACCTTGTCGGCGCGCTTGACCTGCAGGCCGATCGGCGCCAGGTGGTCCTTGGCGAAGCTGCGGCCGCTGTGCAGCGCGCGCACGTTGGACTCGAGCAGGCGCTCCTTGCCGCGGTACTGCTCGCCGAACAGCGCCTCGATGACCGCCGGGTCCACGTCCATCAGCACGCTGAGCGCGCCCAGCACCATGATGTTCTTGAACAGCGTGCGCTGGCGCGGGTCCTCGTAGGTGGCGTTGCAGATCGCGGTGACCGGCATGCCGATGACGTTCAGGTCCTCGCGGAAGGCGCTGGGCGGCAGCGGGCGGGTGCTGTCGTAGAACAGGTAGCCGCCGGGCTCGACCTCGGCCACGTCCTGGGCCCAGGTCTGCGGGTTCATCGCCACCATCATGTCGATGCCGCCGCGCCGGCCCAGCCAGCCGGCCTCGCTGACGCGCACCTCGTACCAGGTGGGCAGGCCCTGGATGTTGCTGGGGAAGATGTTGCGCGGGCTGACCGGCACGCCCATGCGCAGGATGGCCTTGGCGAACAGCTCGTTGGCCGAGGCCGAGCCCGAGCCGTTGACGTTGGCGAACTTGACGACGAAGTCGTTCAGGGCTTCGATGCGGTTCATGCTTGCACCTCGTGCTTGGCCGCGGCGGGCTTGCTGTCGCGGCAGGCCGCGCCGGCCTTGGTGGTGACGAGCAGGAACTTCTGCATGTCCCAGGCCCCGGTGGGGCAGCGTTCGGCGCACAGGCCGCAGTGCAGGCAGACGTCCTCGTCCTTGACCATCACCCGGCCGGTCTTCAGCCCGTCGCTGACGTACAGCGCCTGGTCGGTGCGGGGCGCCGGCGCCTTCAGCCGGGTGCGCAGCTCGGCCTCCTCGCCGTCGGCGGTGAAGCTGATGCAGTCCATCGGGCAGATGTCCACGCAGGCGTCGCACTCGATGCAGGCCTTGGGCGCGAACACCGTCTGCACGTCGCAGTTCAGGCAGCGCTCGGCCTCCTTGTAGGCGGTGGCGGCGTCGAAGCCCAGCTCGACCTCGACCTGGATGCTGGCCAGCGCCTGCTCGGCCTTGGCCCAGGGCACCTTGAAGCGCGCGTCGTTGCTGGGCGCGTTGTCGTAGCTCCACTCGTGGATGCCCATCTTCTGCGAGACGAGGTTGACGTGCGGCGCGGGCCGCTGCGTCACGGACTCGCCGTGCAGGAAGCGGTCGATCGACACCGCGGCCTCGTGGCCATGGGCCACCGCGGTGATGATGTTCTTGGGCCCGAAGGCCGCGTCGCCACCGAAGAACACCCGCGGCTGGCTGAGCGACTGCAGCGTCTTGGCGTCCAGCCGCGGCAGGCCCCAGTCGTCGAAGTCGATGCCGGCGTCGGCCTCGATCCAGGGGAAGGCGTTCTCCTGGCCCACCGCCACCAGCACCTCGTCGCAGGGGAAGTCGACGTCGGGCTGGCCGGTGGGCTTGAGCGTGCGGCGGCCGCGCTCGTCGTAGACCGACTCGACCAGCTCGAAGCGCATGCCCACCAGCCGGCCGCCCTCAACCAGGAAGGCCTTGGGCACGTGGCAGGCGTGGATCGGGATGCCCTCGTGCTCGGCGTCCTCCTTCTCCCAGGGCGAGGCCTTCATGTCCTCGTAGGTCGAGCGCACCAGCACGCGCACGTCCTCGGCGCCCAGGCGGCGCGCCGAGCGGCAGCAGTCCATCGCGGTGTTGCCGCCGCCCAGCACGATCACCCGCTTCTTGACCTGGGTGACGTGGCCGAAGGACACCGAGGCCAGCCAGTCGATGCCGATGTGGATGTCGGCGGCGGCCTCCTGGCGGCCGGGGATCTTCAGGTCGCGGCCGCGCGGTGCGCCGCTGCCGACGAAGACCGCGTCCCAGGGCTCGGCCAGCAGCTGCTTCATCGAATCGATGCGGTGGCCGCCCTTGAACTCGACGCCCTGCTGCAGGATCCAGCCGACCTCCTCGTCGATGACGGCCTCGGGCAGGCGGAAGCGCGGCACCTGGGTGCGCATGAAGCCGCCGGCCTTCGGGTCGCCGTCGTAGACGGTGACGCTGTAGCCCTGGCTGGCCAGATCGCGCGCCACCGTCAGCGAGGCCGGGCCGGCGCCGACGCAGGCCACGTGCTTGCCGTTGCGCGGCAGCGGGCGCGGCATCATCGCGCGCACCTCGCCGCCCTTGAGGTCGGCGGCCACGCGCTTGAGGCGGCAGATGGCCACCGGCTCGGGCTTGGCGGCGTTCTTCTCCTCGACCCGGCCGCGGCGGCAGGCGGGCTCGCAGGGCCGGTCGCAGGTGCGGCCCAGCACGCCGGGGAAGACGTTGGACGCCCAGTTGACCATGTAGGCCTCGTCGTAGCGACGCTGGGCGATCAGGCGGATGTACTCGGGGACAGGGGTGTGGGCCGGGCAGGCCCATTGGCAATCGACGACCTTGTGGAAGTAATCCGGGTCGGCCACATCGGTGGGGCGCACGGGTGCTTGTCTCCTCGGCTGGCGGTCCGGCTCCAGCGCTGCCGGGCCGGCTGCCGCTGGCGGACCGCACACGTTGTCGGGCCAGTCTACGCCCCGGCCTGCGGCCGCGGCGACCCGGGGCAACCCCCGACACCGAGGTGACAGACGCCTCTTTTCCCGGGGCGCCCGCACTGCGCCCGCGCGGCCCCCCGGCCGCGCCGCTCAGGCCGCCGGGTGGCGGCGGCCGACCAGCAGCGTGGCGCCCTGCGGGCCGTGCAGCTCGGCGTGCACATCGCCGTGCGGCACGTCGAAGCACTGGCCGGGCCGGTAGTCCACGCGGCGGCCGCCGTGGGTCAGCTGCAGCGCGCCGGCCAGCACCATCACGCGGGAGTCCCAGGCGTGCCGGTGGTCGGGCAGCTCGGCGTTGGGCGGCAGCTCGCGCACCAGCACCTCGGTGAAGCCGTCGCGGGCCAGCGCCGCGCGGAAGGTGGTCTCGTCCATCGCGCCAGTCTAGGCCGGAGCCCGTTCCCCCACGGTGATGCGGTGCAGCAGGCGCCGGTGGCCCTGGTAGCCGCCGGTGGCCGCGTGCACCAGGCAGCGGTTGTCCCACAGCAGCAGCGTGCCTGGCTGCCAGACATGGCGGTAGACGAACTCGGGCCGCGCCTGGTGGTCGAACAGCTCCTTGAGCAGCGGGCCGGCCTCGTCGTCGGGCAGGCCGTCGATGCCGATGGTGTAGCCCGGGCTGACGAACAGCGCGGTGCGGCCGGTCTCGGGGTGGCGGCGGGCGATCGGGTGCAGCTGGGTGGCCAGCGCCGAGTCGTCGTAGCGGATGGCCATCGAGCGGCCCTTGTCGGCCTCGCCGTAGCGGCCGCTGCGCGCGTAGCCGCGGCGCGCCGAGTGCACGCCCTGGCGGCCGGCCAGCAGGGTCTTCATCGCCGCCGGCAGTGCGTCCCAGGCCGCGTATTGGTTGGCGAACAGCGTGTCGCCGCCCACCGGCGGGATGACGTCGCCGTACAGCAGCGTGGCCGCCGGCGGGCTGGCCAGGAAGCTCCAGTCGCTGTGGTAGTTGTCGGCGAAGATGCTGGTGGTCTCGTCGGCCTCGCGCCGCACCTGGGCCACGTTCGGGTGGCCGGGCACGCCCTCGAAGTACGGGTCGGGGCCGAAAGGGCCGATGGTCTGGGCGAAGCGCTCCAGGTCGTCCAGCGTCATCGCCTGGTCCGGGAAGGCCAGCACCTGGTGCGCCAGCCAGTGGCGGCGGATCTCGGCCTGGGTGGCGGCGTCCAGCGCCTGGTTCAGCGCGACGCCGCGCACGACGGCGCCGCAGGGGGCGGGTTGGGGGCGCACGTCCAGCGGCATCGCGGGTCTCCTGGCTCGTCGGCTTACAGCGGATGCGGGCCAGTCTAGGCCGGCGCGCGCACGGCGCGTCCCGGCGCAAACCCGGGCCTGGCGGCGGTGAATCCGGGCTGCGGCCAGCACCGCCGCGACGCGGCCACCAGAATGCCGCGCCACACCGAACCACCAGGAGACCCGCCGATGATCACCGTCCACCACCTCAACGATTCCCGCTCGCAGCGCGTGCTGTGGCTGCTGGAGGAGCTCGGCCTGCCCTACGAGATCACCCACCACCAGCGCAACCCGCAGACGCGACTGGCGCCGCCCGAGCTGCTGGCCGTGCACCCGCTGGGCAAGAGCCCGCTGATCGTCGACGACGGCCGGGTCGTGCACGAGTCGGGCGCCATCGTCGACTACCTGATCCGCCGCCACGGCGGCGGCCGGCTGCAGCCCGACCCGGCCACGCCGGCCTACGACGACTACCAGCAGTGGCTGCACTACAGCGAGGGCTCGGCCATGCTGCCGCTGATGCTCAAGCTCTACGTCTCGCGCCTGGGCGAGGCCGGCGCGCCGCTGCAGCCGCGCATCCAGAGCGAATGCGCCAACCACCTGGGCTACATCGACCGCGCGCTGCAGGGCCGCGACTGGCTGCTGGACGGCGGCTTCAGCGGCGCCGACGTGCAGCTGAGCTTCGTCGGCGAAGCCGCGCGCGAGCTGCGCGCCGAATACCCGGCGCTGGACGCCTGGGTGCGGCGCTGCCAGGCCCGCCCGGCCTACCAGCGGGCGCTGCAGCGCGGCGGGCCCTACGCCTTCGCGCGCTGAAGCGCGCCGGGGCCCCACGCCTTCGCGCGCTCACCCCGCGCTTCAGTCCAGCGCCATCAGGCTGGCATTGCCGCCGGCCGCGGCGGTGTTGATGCTCAGCGCGCGTTCCAGCACCAGGCGCTCCAGCGGCACGCGGGCCTCGCCGGGCGCCAGACCGGTCAGGCCGACGATCGGCCCCGGGCGGTCGGCCAGTGCCCGGGCGGTGGCCAGCAGGGCGGCCGCGTCGCCGTGCTGCAGCACCGCGCCCAGCGGCACCGCGGGCGGCGTCCAGTCCTGCACCAGGGTGATCTGCTCGCGCACCGCCGCCGGCAGGCGCGCGGCCAGGCCGGCGGCATTGGACGGCCACAGCGCGCGGGCGCCGACGGCCAGCACCGCGGCCAGCTGGGTCAGGCGGTCGGCCTCGCCGGCATCGCCGGGGCCGGCCAGGCACAGCACCGCCTCGCGCGGCGCCACGGTGTAGCCGTTGGCCTCGCCGGTGGGGCCGGCCAGGCGGTGCCAGGCGCCCACCGGCGACTCGGCCACCGCCTGGTCGCACCAGGCCGCCAGCCGCGGCTGGCCCTGGGCCAGTGCCCAGGCGCGCAGCGCGGCCAGCGCGGGCGCGGCCGGCCCCTCGCCCGCCACGGCGTCCAGGCCGCGCACCGGCGGGCGCGCCACCGGCCCGGCCGCGGCCACCGCCAGCCGCGCCGCCTGCACCGGGCGCGCCGCCCGCAGGCGCAGCAGGTACAGCGGGCCGCCGGCCTTGGGCCCGGTGCCCGACAGGCCCTCGCCGCCGAAGGGCTGCACGCCGACCACCGCGCCGACGATGTTGCGGTTGACGTAGACATTGCCCGCCTTCGACGCGGCCAGCACCTGGGCCACGGTCTCGTCCAGGCGGGTGTGCACGCCCTGGGTCAGGCCGTAGCCGGTGGCGTTGACCTGGGCCAGCAGCCGCGGCAGGTCCTCGCGCCGCCAGCGCAGCACGTGCAGCACCGGGCCGAAGACCTCGCGCTGCAGCTCGGCCACGGCGTCGATCTCGACCACCGTCGGCGCCACGACGTGCCCGCCCGGCGCCAGGCCGGCGGGCAGCGGCAGGCGCCAGACCGGCCGGCCGCGCGCGGCCATCGCCTGCACATGGGCCTCGATGCCCTGCGCCGCCTCGGCGTCGATGACCGGGCCGACGTCGGTGGCCAGCGCGCGCGGGTCGCCCACGCGCAGCTGCTCGACCGCGCCGCGCAGCAGCGCCAGCAGGCGCTCGGCCACGGCTTCCTGCACGCACAGCAGGCGCAGCGCCGAGCAGCGCTGGCCGGCCGAGTCGAAGGCCGAGGCCACGATGTCGGCCACCGCCTGCTCCAGCAGCGCCGACGAGTCGACGACCAGCGCGTTCTGGCCGCCGGTCTCGGCGACCAGCGGCACCGGCTGGCCGTGGGCGCCCAGGCGGCCGGCCAGGCTGCGCTGCAGCAGCCGCGCCACCTCGGTGGACCCGGTGAACAGCACGCCCTGCACCCGCGCGTCGGCCACCAGGGCCGCGCCGACCACCTCGCCGCGGCCGGGCAGCAGCTGCAGCGCGCCGGCCGGCACGCCGGCCGCGTGCAGCGCGCGCACCGCGGCGGCGGCGACCAGCGGCGTCTGCTCGGCCGGCTTGGCCAGCACCACGTTGCCAGCGGCCAGCGCCGCGGCCACCTGGCCGGTGAAGATGGCCAGCGGGAAGTTCCAGGGGCTGATCGCCACCACCAGGCCCAGCGGCTGGTGGGTGGCCGCATCGTCCTCGCGCCGGACCTCGGCGGCGTAGTAGCGCAGGAAGTCCACCGCCTCGCGCAGCTCGGCCACCGCGTTGCCCCAGGTCTTGCCGGCCTCGCGCAGCAGCAGCGGCAGCAGCGCGCGGCGCTGGTCTTCCAGCGTGTCGGCGGCGCGGTCCAGGCAGGCGGCGCGCCCGGCCGGCGGCACGGCGGCCCAGGCCGGCGCAGCCGCCGCCGCGGCCGCCAGCGCGGCCTGCACCTCGGCCGGCCCGGCCTCGCGCACCTGGCCGACCACGTCGGCCGGATCGGCCGGGTTGCGCACCGGCTGCCAGCGGTGCTGGGCGCCCTGCGCCGCTGCGGCGGCGGCCTCGGCCAGCAGCGGCTCCGCGCGCCAGTCGCGCTGCGCGTCGGCCGCCAGGGCGGCGCCCAGGTCGGCCAGCGTGGCCTCGTCGGCCAGGTCCAGCCCGCGCGAGTTGGCGCGCGCCGGGCCGAACAGCGCGGCCGGCAGCGGGATCGCCGGGTGCGGCGCCCCCAGCACGCCCTCGGCGCGGGCCAGGGCCTCGACGGCATCGACCGGGTCGCGCACCAGCGCGTCCAGCGGCACGGTCGGGTCGGCGATGCGGTGGACGAAGGAGGTGTTGGCGCCGTTTTCCAGCAGGCGGCGCACCAGGTAGGCCAGCAGGGTCTCGTGCGTGCCCACCGGCGCGTAGACGCGGCAGGGCCGCTCGGCCACCACCTGCTCGTACAGCGGCTCACCCATGCCGTGCAGGCACTGGAACTCGTACTGCGCCGGCTGGTAGCCGGGCCCGGCCAGGGCCTGGATGGCCGCGCAGGTGTGGGCGTTGTGGGTGGCGAACTGCGGGAACACCGCGTCCGGCGCGGCCAGCAGCGCGCGGGCGCAGGCCAGGTAGGCGACGTCGGTGTAGGGCTTGCGGGTGTAGACCGGGTAGCCGTCCTGGCCGTCGACCTGGGCGCGCTTGACCTCGCTGTCCCAGTAGGCGCCCTTGACCAGGCGCACCATCAGCCGGTGGCCGCTGCGCCGGCCCAGGTCGACCAGCCAGTCGACCACCGCCGGGCAGCGCTTCTGGTAGGTCTGGACGACGAAGCCCAGGCCGTCCCAGCCGCCCAGCGCGGGCTCGAAGCACAGCCGCTCCAGCAGGTCCAGCGACAGCTCCAGCCGCTCGCTCTCCTCGGCGTCGATGTTCAGGCCGATGTCGTGGCGGCGCGCCTGCAGCGCCAGCTGCAGCAGCCGCGGGTAGAGCTCGGCCTGCACCCGCTCGGCCTGGGCACGGGCGTAGCGCGGGTGCAGCGCCGACAGCTTGACCGAGATGCCCGGGCCCGCCAGCACGCCGCGGCCGCCGGAGGCCGCGCCGATGGCGTCGATCGCCCCGGCGTAGGCCGCCAGGTAGCGCCGCGCGTCGCCGTCGGTCACCGCCGCCTCGCCCAGCATGTCGTAGCTGTAGCGGAAGCCCTGGGCCTCGCGCGGGCGGGAGTTGGCCAGCGCCTGGGCGATGGTCTCGCCGGTGACGAACTGCTCGCCCATCATGCGCATCGCCAGGTCCACGCCCTTGCGCACCAGCGGCTCGCCACCGCGCGCGACGATGCGCCGCAGCGTCGCGCCCAGGCCGCTGGCGCTGTGCGTGGCCACCAGCTTGCCGGTCAGCAGCAGGCCCCAGGCCGCGGCGTTGACGAAGATCGAGGGGCTGTGGCCCAGGTGCTGCTGCCAGTCGACGCCCTGGCCGTCGCCCAGCTTGTCGCGGATCAGCGCATCGCGGGTGGCGCTGTCGGGGATGCGCAGCAGGGCCTCGGCCAGGCACATCAGCGCCACGCCCTCCTGCGAGCTCAGCGCGAACTCCTGCAGCAGGCCCTGCACCAGGCCGGCGCTGCCGCCGCCCTGCCCGCGCGCGCGCACGCCGGCGGCGATGCGCCGGGCCAGCGCCTGGGCCTGGGCGGATTGCGCGGGGCTGAGCCGGGCGCGCTCGACCAGGCCGGGCAGCAGCGCGGGCTCGGGCGCGCGGGTCAGGGCGCGGATCGCCTCGCGCAGCGCGGACGTGCCCAGCGGGGGAGTCGGCAGCGGGTTGGCGGGCGACGGGGCATCGGTGGGCATGGCGGCAGCGGGCTCCGGTGGCGCAGGCAGCGCACCCGGGGCGGGTGCGCGCGGATCGCCAGGCCCTGGGCCCGGCGGGCGATGCGCCAGTGTGGAGCCGGGATCACCGAATCGGATTCGGATGATCGGGGCGTCCGCCGCCAATCCTGCTGCGCCCCCCGGCCCGTCGACCGGAAAGCTCGGCGGCGCTCAGGCCACCAGGCGCAGCACCTTCTGCAGGCCCTCGAGCTTGCGGCCCTTGCGCGCGCGCTTGCCCTGGCAGGCGGCCAGCGCCGCGCCCTTGAGCAGCTCGTCCTTGGGCTTGCCGCCGCGGCCGCTGCCCTGCACCGTCACCGCGTCGGCCAGCGTGGCCACCGAGACCAGCGGCGCCGTCGCGTCCACGTCCATCAGCGTCAGGCCGCGGCCGCCATTGGGCTGCAGCTTCAGCTCGTCCAGCGGGAACACCAGCAGCCGGCCGTCGCCGGCCAGGCAGCCGACCTGGCGGTGCGTGGGCGCCACCGCCACCGGCGGCAGCGGGCGCTCGGCGGCGTCCAGCGTCAGGAAGGCCTTGCCGGCGCGCTGGCGGCCGTGCAGGTCGCCGGCCTTGGCCAGCAGGCCGTAGCCGCCGCTGTTGGCCAGCAGCAGCGTGGTGTCGGCCGCGCCGGCGAAGTAGTGCAGCGGCTGGGTGCCGGCCTCCAGGTCGATCAAGCTGGTCACCGGCACGCCGTCGCCGCGGCCGCCGGGCAGCGCGCTGACCGCCACCGAATAGACCCGCCCGCTGCCCTTGGCCGGCGTGCCGAAGACCAGCAGCGTGTCCACGCTGCGGCAGGAAAAGGTGCCGTGCAGCGCGTCGCCAGCCTTGAACTGCAGCGCCGCCGGGTCCACCTCGTGGCCCTTGAGCGCGCGCACCCAGCCCTTGGCGCTGACCACCACGGTCACCGGCTCGTCGACCACCTTGATCTCGGCCACCGCGCGCTTCTCGGCCTGGATCAGCGTGCGGCGCTCGTCGCCATGGGCCTTGGCGTCGGACTCGATCTCCTTGATCAGCAGGCGCTTGAGCGCCGCCGGGCTGCCCAGGATCTCCTCCAGCCGGCCCTGCTCCTCGCGCAGGGCCTTGAGCTCCTGCTCGATCTTGATGAACTCCAGCCGCGCCAGCTGGCGCAGGCGGATCTCGAGGATGTCCTCGGCCTGGCGTTCGCTCAGCGCGAAGCGGGCGATCAGCGCCGGCTTGGGCTCGTCGCTCTCGCGGATGATGCGGATGACCTCGTCGATGTGCAGCAGCACCAGGTGCCGGCCCTCCAGCACGTGGATGCGGTCCAGCACCTTGTCCAGGCGGTGGCGCGAACGCCGCGCCACGGTGACCTGGCGGAAATCGATCCACTCGGCCAGCATCTGGCGCAGGCTCTTCTGCGTCGGCCGGCCGTCGCGCCCGACCATGGTCAGATTGATCGGCGCGCTGGTCTCCAGGCTGGTGTGGGCCAGCAGCTGGGTGATCAGCTCGTCCTGGGCCACGGTGCGGCTCTTGGGCTCGAAGACCAGGCGCACGGCGGCCTCCTTGCCCGACTCGTCGCGCACCGCGTCCAGCACCTGCAGGATGCTGGCCTTGAGCTGGGTCTGCTCGGCGCTCAGCGCCTTCTTGCCGGCCTTGACCTTGGGGTTGGTCAGCTCCTCGATCTCCTCCAGCACGCGCTGGGAGGAGACGCCCGGCGGCAGCTCGGTGACCACCAGCTGCCACTGGCCGCGCGCCAGGTCCTCGATCTTCCAGCGCGCGCGCACCTTCAGGCTGCCGCGGCCGCCGCGGTAGGCCTCGCGGATGTCGGCCTCGGAAGAGATGACCTGGCCGCCGCCCGGGTAGTCGGGGCCGGGCACCAGGGCGAACAGCTCGTCGTCGCCCAGCGCCTCGTTGCGGATCATCGCCACCGCGGCGGCGGCCACCTCGCGCAGGTTGTGGCTGGGGATCTCGGTGGCCAGGCCCACCGCGATGCCCGAGGCGCCGTTGAGCAGCACGAAGGGCAGGCGCGCGGGCAGCTGCCTCGGCTCCTCGGTGCTGCCGTCGTAGTTGGGCACGAAGTCCACCGTGCCCTCGTCGATCTCGTCGAGCAGCAGGCGGGCGATCGGCGTCAGCCGCGCCTCGGTGTAGCGCATCGCGGCGGCGCCGTCGCCGTCGCGGCTGCCGAAGTTGCCCTGGCCGTCGATCAGCGGGTAGCGCAGCGCGAAGTCCTGCGCCATGCGCACCAGCGCGTCGTAGGCCGCCTGGTCGCCGTGCGGGTGGAAGCGGCCCAGCACGTCGCCGACCACCCGCGCGCTCTTCACCGGCTTGGGCCCGCCGCCGGCCGCGGCGTTCCAGCCCAGGCCCATGCGCTGCATCGCGTAGAGGATGCGGCGCTGCACCGGCTTGGCGCCGTCGCAGACGTCGGGCAGGGCCCGGCCCTTGACCACCGACAGCGCGTACTCCAGGTAGGCGCGCTCGGCGTAGTGGCCCAGGGTGATGGCGTCGGTGGGTTCGGGGGCGGGGGTGTCGAAGAGGTCGCGCATCGCGATCGGGCGGCTGGCTGGGTCTCGGGGGCGGCGGCTCGGGTCGGCACCGCAGGGCCGGCAGTATCGCCCATCGGCCGCCGGCGCCTGGCCGCGCCGGCGCGGCCGCACCGCCACCCGGCCCCACGGCGAAACCGGCAAAAAGCGCAGGCCCGGCGCCGCAGTTCCGGCCCTCGGGGCGGACCGGCCACGGCGACACTTCGCCACCGCAGATTCCCTACAGCCCGACCGGGACTTCCGATGGACCTCCACCGACGCCGCTGGCTCGCCGCCCTGCCCCTGGCCGCCGCCGCGCTGCGCAGCGCGGCCCAGGGCCGTGCCGCCGAGCCGGGGCTGCGCGTCGGCGGCACCGGTGCCGGCCTGGGCGTGCTGCAGCGCCTGGCCGAGACGCTGCCGCCGCTGCGCGCGACGCAATGGGTGCCCAGCCTGGGCACCGGCGGCGGCCTGAAGGCCCTGGCCGCCGGCGCCATCGACGTGGCGCTGTCCGCCCGCCACCTGGCCGAGGACGAACGCGCCAAGGGCCTGGTCGCGCGCGCGCTGTTCCGCACGCCGGTGGTCTGGGCGGCGCACGCCCAGGTGCCGGTGCGGCGCGTCAGCGGCGCCGAGCTGGCCGCGCTGTACGCCGGCGGCACGCCGGCCTGGCGCGACGGGCCGCCGGTGCGCCTGGTGCTGCGTCCGCCTTCGGACGCCGACACTGCGCTGGCACGCTCGCTCTCGCCGGCGATGGCCGATGCCGTGCCGCTGGCGCACAACCGTGCCGGCGTGCTGCACGCCGCCACCGACGGCGAGGCCAGCGAGGCCATCGAGCGCATCCCCGGCAGCCTGGGCATCACCACGCTTGGGCTGCTGCTGGCCGAGCGCCGCAAGGTGCATGTGCTGGCCCTGGACGGCGTCGAGCCCGGCCTGGCCACCCTGGCCAACGGCCGCTACCCGCTGGCCAAGACGGTGTACGCGGTGACCCGCGGCACGCCGGCCGGCGCCGCCGCCGACTGGCTGCGTGCGCTGGGCGGCCCCGAGGCCGCCGCGGCCCTGGCCGCCCTCGGCTGCGCCGCGGGCCTGTGAGCGGGCGGGGACGCGGACCATGAGCCGGCTGCTTCGCCGCTGGACCTCGGCGGCCATGCTGCAGTGGCTGGTCTGGGGCACGCTGCTGCTGGGCGGCCTGACGCTGCCGACCGGGCAGTTCCTGATGCGCTGGCAGTTCCACCAGGGCGAACTCGCCGCCGACGCCCACCTGCGCGCCCACGCCGTCAGCCAGCGCATCGTCGCCAACCCGCAGATGTGGCAGTTCGAGGAGCTGCGCCTGCGCGACAGCCTGTCCGACCGCCAGCCCAGCGGCCACGCCGGCGACCTGCGCCGCGTGCTCGACAGCCGCGGCGCCGTGCTGGCCGAATGGTCCAGCGGCGCGCCGCGCTGGCCGCTGGTCGAGCAGACCGAGACCCTGTTCGACAACGGCCGACCGGTGGGCCGGCTGCTGCTGCAGCGATCGCTGTGGCCCGAGCTGCAGCGCGCCGCGCTGACCGGCGCGGCCAGCCTGTCGGTGGCGGTGCTGATCGCGCTGCTGCTGGTCAGCGCGCCGCTGCGCCTGCTGCGCGAGGCCGAGCGCGAGCTCGAGCACAAGGCCTACCACGACAACCTGACCGGCCTGTACAACCGCGACGCCTTCCGCCGCCTGCTGCGCGAGGGCCTGGCGCTGGCCCGCCGCGACCAGCGCCCGCTGGCGGTGCTCTACATCGACCTGGACCGCTTCAAGAGCATCAACGACACGCTGGGCCACGACGCCGGCGACGATGCGCTGCGCGAGGTGGCCCGCCGCCTCAGCGGCAGCGTCCGCAGCGAGGACATCGTGGCCCGGCTCTCGGGCGACGAGTTCGCGGTGCTGGTGGAAGCCTCGCACGGCACCGCCCAGGCGCTGGCGGCCAGCCTGCTGGAGCGCTTCGCCACGCCCTTCGAGCTGGGCGGCCGGCTGTGGACGCTGGGCTGCAGCGTCGGCCTGGCCCTCTACCCGGACCACGCCGACGAGGCCGGGCGGCTGCTGAACTGCGCCGACACCGCGATGCTGCATGCCAAGGCCGGTGGCCGCAGCCGCAGCATGCAGTACCACGAGGGGCTGGAAGAGAGCGAGCTGCACCGCCACGAGATCGAGCAGGACCTGCGCGGCGCGCTGGAGCGCCGCGAGTTCGTGCTGCACTTCCAGCCCCTGGTGGGCCTGGCCGACGGCCGGCTGCAGGGTGCCGAGGCGCTGCTGCGCTGGCAGCACCCGCAGCGCGGGCTGGTGCCGCCGATCGAGTTCGTCGCCCTGCTCGAGGAGATGGGGCAGATCCACGCCGTCGGCCACTGGGTGCTGAAGGAGGCCTGCCTGCAGATGCAGCGCTGGCTGGCCGCCGGCGCCTGCATCGACAAGGTGGCGGTCAACGTCTCGCCGCGGCAGTTCGCCCGGCAGAGCGACTTCGTCGAACAGGTGCGCCTGGTGCTGGAGGAGACCGGCCTGCCGCCGCAGCACCTGCAGCTGGAGATCACCGAAGGCGCGCTGATGGCCCACGACCACGCCAGCCTGGCGGTGCTCAACGAGCTGCGCGCGCTCGGCGTGAGCCTGGCCATCGACGACTTCGGCACCGGCTACTCGTCGCTGGCCTACCTGCGCCGCTTCCCGGTGCAGGTGCTGAAGATCGACCGCTGCTTCGTGCGCGACATGCTCGACAGCCCGCAGGACGCCAACATCGTGCGCGCCATTGTGCAGATGGCCCACAGCCTGGGCATGCGCGTGACCGCCGAGGGCGTGGAGCACCGCGGCCAGCGCGACGCCCTGGCCGCGCTGGGCTGCGAGACCGGTCAGGGCTTCGCGCTGGGCCGGCCGATGGCCTCGGACGCGCTGCTGGCGCGGCTGGAGCGCCAGGACGCCGCGCCGGCCCCCCGCCCGGCCGCCCCGGCCGAGCCCGAGCACGCCGGCTGAGGCGGCCGCCCTGCGGCGCCGCCCGGCGCCCGGATCACTTCGGGAACAGCTCGCGCAGGCGCAGCTTCCAGAACTTGCCGGTCGAGGTGCGCGGGATCGCGTCGATGAACTCGTAGCGCTCGGGCAGCTGCCACTTGGCGAAGCCGTTGTCCAGCATCAGCTGGTTCAGCTCGGCCGGCTCGGCCTTCTGGCCCGGCTTGAGCACCACGCAGGCCAGCGGCCGCTCGCTCCACTTCTCGTCGGGGATGGCGATCACCGCGGCCTCGGCCACCGCCGGGTGGGCCATCAGCAGGTTCTCCACGTCGACGCTGCTGATCCACTCGCCGCCGCTCTTGATCAGGTCCTTGGTGCGGTCGGTCAGGCGCATCACGCCGAGTTCGTCGACCACCGCGACGTCACCGGTGCGCAGCCACAGCCGGCCCAGCTCGTCGGTGGCGAACTTGTCCTCGCTCATCGGCACCTCGTGGTAGCCGCCGGTGATGAAGGGGCCGCGCACCTGCAGCTCGCCCATGGTCTTGCCGTCCCAGGGCGCGACACGGCCGTCGTCGGTCTTCAGGCGCAGCTCGACCAGCGGCGCCACCGTGCCGGCCATCGCGGCGCGGCGGTAGCGCTCCTCGGGCGTGGCGTCCTTCAGCTCGGAACGCTCGTAGGCCACGGTGGCCAGCGGCGAGGTCTCGGTCATGCCCCAGCCCTGGACGATGCGGATGCCGTGCTTGTCGAAGGCCTTGATCAGCGCCTCGGGCACCGCCGCACCACCCACCAGCGAGCGCATGCCCGCCGGCAGCTTCCAGCGGCCGGGCGACTCGGTCTGGCCGCGGTCGAAGGTCTGGATCAGCGTCAGCCAGATGGTCGGCACGCCCAGCGCCAGCGTCGGCGGCTCGGCCTGCATCAGGTCCAGCAGGTCGTCGGGGTGCAGGTGCGGGCCGGGGAAGACCAGCTTGGCGCCCAGCATCACCGCGATGTAGGGGATGCCCCAGCTGTTGGCATGGAACATCGGCGTCACCGGCAGCACCACGTCCGAGTTGCGGATGCCGGTGTTGTCGCCCAGCGCGGCCACCAGCGAGTGCAGCACGGTGGAGCGGTGCGAGTAGGCCACGCCCTTGGGCTTGCCGGTGGTGCCGCTGGTGTAGCAGATGGCGATCGGGTCGTCCTCGGCATGGGCCACCGGCACGAAGCCGTCGGGCTCGCCGCCGGCGAGGAAGGCCTCGTAGTCGGTGAACTCGGCCGGCACCGGCTTGCCCGAGAACGGGAACACGATCACCCGCTCGAAGCGGTAGTGCTTGGCCACCTGCTGGTACAGCGGCAGCAGCACGTCGTCGACGATCAGGACGCGGTCCTTGGCGTCGCCGGCGATCCAGCCCAGCTCCTCGGGCGACAGGCGCAGGTTCAGCGTGTGCATCACCGCGCCGGCGGCCGGGATGCCGAAGTAGGCCTCCAGGTGGGCGTGGTGGTTCCAGCACAGCGTGGCCACGCGGTCGCCCGGCTGCACGCCGGCCTTGACCAGCGCCGAGGCCAGCGACAGCGTGCGGCGGTGCCACTCGCCGTAGGTGTGGGTGCGCAGGCTCTTGTCCGGCAGGCGCGAGACGATGGTGTTGCGCTTGAACAGCGTGCCTGCGCGGTCCATGAAATGCAGGATCGACAGGGGCACATTCATCATCGTGGTCTTCATGCGGGGACTCCGGTAGCCAGGAAAGCCGGGCATGGTCCGGGGAAAACACCGAGGCCGGGCGTCACCTGGGCGTCAAGCCAAGGGATTTCCCTGGCACCAAGATGGACATCCCGACACCCTCCGCCCCAGCCTGGATCGACCATGCCCGACACCGACCTGCTGCTGGCCGACACGCCCCTGCCCGGCGTGCGGCGGCTGACCTTGAACCGCCCCGACAAGCGCAACGCGCTGAACAACGCGCTGCGCGGCGCGCTGTTCGATGCGCTGGAGGCGAACGACCGCGACCCGGACGTGCGCGTGAGCATCGTACGCGGCGCCGGCCCGGCCTTCTGCGCCGGCTACGACCTGTCGGCCGACAACCGGGCGGGCCAGCCCTACCACACCGCCGACGGCCTGGGCCAGTGGTCACGCCACGTGGTGGACGGCTGGTTCCGCATCTGGGACCTGGCCAAGCCGGTGGTCGCCCAGGTGCATGGCTGGTGCCTGGCCGGCGGCTCGGAGCTGGCCACCGCCTGCGACCTGGTCTACGTGGCCGAGGACGCGCGCATCGGCTACCCGCCGGTGCGGCTGATGAGCCCGCCCGACATGCAGTTCCACCCCTGGACGATGGGCATGCGCGCGGCGATGGAGGCGATGCTCACCGGCGACGCGATGAGCGGCAGCGAAGCCGCCCGCCTCGGCTGGGCCAACCGCGCCTTACCGGCCGACCAGCTGGACGCCGAGGTGCTGGCGGTGGCCGGCCGCGTGGCCCAGCTGCCCACCGAGCTGGCCGCGATCAACAAGCGCAGCGTGCACCGGGCGATGGAGATCATGGGCCTGCGCGCCGCGGTGCGCGCCGGCACCGAGCTGCAGGCCCTGGCTTTCCAGACCGAGGCCAGCAAAGCCTACATGGGCCGCTTCCGCCGCGACGGCGAGACGGTGCGCGGCCTGCTCAGCGAACGCGACGCGGCCTTCGGCGACTACCGCGAGCGGGCGCGTGGCGGACAGGACAGCGGCGGCTGAGCGCTGCGGTCTGCCTGACCGATCCAAGCGGAGGCACGGTCTCGTGTGACGGTCGCGTTGCGGCGCTTGGCTGCCTTTGCTTGTTCTTGTTGTAAGCGGACCTGGCGTCGGTCTGAGCGGTCGCGGCGCGCCGGGCTGGCCTGCTTTGCTCCGTGCCAGGGCGTTGCCGCCCTGGCGTTCGCCAGGCATGAACAGTCCACCGGACTGTTCATGTCCGGGCTCACTCCCCCG
>Ga0255210_1000015_pt1 | contig 134950 bp, 120 predicted proteins | sample Miss_Yuk_RepA_8d_FD_188422 | JGI IMG/M metagenome (GOLD analysis project Ga0255210, IMG submission 188422) | Freshwater microbial communities from Mississippi River, Louisiana, United States - Miss_Yuk_RepA_8d | ecosystem: Environmental > Aquatic > Freshwater > River | place: USA: Louisiana...
CAGACCGGTGCGGCAGCTGTGGGAGAAATCCGCATCGCCAGCTAGGGACTACCCCCGAGGCCATGGGGACGAGGCTGAATTTTGGTGCACCGCTGCCGATAAGTGACGGAACAAGGATGCCCTGCCCATGATCCCCTCGACCTCCGCGGCGCGCGCGCCGGCTCCCCGTGCTGCGCTGTCCCCCCTGGGCAGCGCCACCGGCTCGTCGCCCCGGCTGGAGCGGCTCAAGGCCGCGCCCCGCAAATCCGGAGAGGCCTCGTTCTTCTACTGGGACGCCCACTTCCGCAACGAGGCGGTCAAGGTGCTGCCCGGCGAGTACTTCGTGCACGACGAGGACGTGCTGATCACCACCACGCTGGGCTCGTGCATCGCCGCGTGCATCTGGGACCGCGAGCGCCGCATCGGCGGCATGAACCACTTCATGCTGCCCGAGGGCTCGGGCGACTCGGGGCGCTACGGCAGCTTCGCGATGGAACTGCTGATCAACGAGCTGCTCAAGCGCGGCGCCTCGCGGCTGACGCTGGAGGCCAAGATCTTCGGCGGCGGTGCGGTGATCAGCGGCATGAACACGATCAACGTCGGCGAGCGCAACACCCAGTTCGTCATCGACTACCTGCAGACCGAGCGCATCCCCATCGTCAGCCGCGACGTGCTGGAGATCTACCCGCGCAAGGTGTGCTTCCTGCCCGCCTCGGGCAAGGCCATGGTCAAGCGCCTGGCGCCCGCCCATGCCGACATGCTGCTGGCGCAGGACCGCGCCGCGGCCCAGCGTGCCGCGCCGGTGGCCAGCGGCGGCGGCTCGGTCGACCTGTTCTGAACCGGACGGCCCGACGAAGGCGACAAACAGAGAGACCGAAGATGGCGAAGACCCGCGTGGTGGTGGTGGACGACTCGGCACTGGTGCGCGGCCTGCTGGCCGAGATCATCAACAAGCAGCCGGACATGGAGTGCGTCGGTGCGGCCAGCGACCCGCTGGTGGCACGCGAGATGATCCGCAACCTCAACCCCGACGTGATCACGCTGGACGTCGAGATGCCGCGCATGGACGGCCTCGACTTCCTGAGCAAGCTGATGCGGCTGCGACCGATGCCGGTGGTGATGGTCAGCACGCTGACCGAGCGCGGCGCCGAGGTGACGCTGCGCGCGCTGGAGCTGGGCGCGGTGGATTTCGTGGCCAAGCCCAAGATCGGCGTGGCCGACGGCCTGCGCCAGCTGGCCGAGGACATCACCGACAAGGTGCGCACCGCGGCACGCGCCCACGTGCGCCGGCTGCCGCCGGCCCCCGGCACCGCGCCCAGCGTCGGCGCGGCGGCCGCACCGGGCGTGCGCCCGGCCGCTCCGGCGGCCGCGCTGGGCCGGCTGTCGACCGAGAAGATCATCTTCATCGGCGCGTCCACCGGCGGCACCGAGGCCACCAAGGAGGTGCTGATGAACCTGCCGCACGACTCGCCGGCGGTGGTCATCACCCAGCACATGCCGCCGGGCTTCACCAAGAGCTACGCGGCGCGGCTGGACGGGCTGTGCCGCATCCGCGTCAAGGAAGCCGCCGACGGCGACCGCATCCTGCCCGGGCACGCCTACATCGCCCCGGGCGGCATGCACCTGTCGGTCGAGCGCTCGGGCGCCAACTACATCGCCCGCGTGCGCGACGGCGAGCCGGTCAACCGCCACAAGCCCAGCGTCGAGGTGCTGTTCGAGTCGGCTGCCCGCGTCGTCGGCCAGAACGCGCTGGGGGTGATGCTCACCGGCATGGGCGCCGACGGCGCCCGCGCGATGCGCACGATGAAGGACGCCGGCAGCTGGAACGTCTGCCAGGACGAGGCCAGCTGCGTCGTCTTCGGCATGCCGCGCGAGGCCATCGCCCACGGCGCGGCGCACGAGGTGCTGCCGCTGCAGCGCATCGCCCCGGCCCTGCTGGAGCGGCTGCGCGCCACGGTAGGCACGGCCATCCACCGCGTCTGAGCCCCGGCGCCGCGCGGCCGGCCTCAGCGGCGCGGCCACAGCGGTGCACCACCGCCCAGGCCGTCGCGCAGGGCCTGCAGGCGCTGCAGCTCGGCGGCGCGGCGGCCGCGCGCCCGCACCTGCCAGGCCTCGGGCGCGCCCAGGTCGTCCAGGCAGCGGGGCGACAGCTCGTCGAGCAAGGCCAGAGCGCGTGTCCGCGCGCGGACGGCGCGCCAGCACTGCAGGCGATCCGCCCAGCGGTGCAGGCCGTCGCCGGCGCGGCGAAGCGCGCGCTCCACAGGGGTCGGCGGCGCGGCCGGCAGGGACGTGGTCAAGGCGGCGGTCGACATCGGCAGGCTCCGGCTTCAGCGTGCGGTGGATCCACACACTGGTCAGCTTAGCCATCCATTTCCCGGGAAGAAATCGCGCAATTTCGACCTGTTCGGTCGGCTATGCTTACCAGATGGCATCACGCCTGCCGCTCCAGACCCTGCCCGCCTTCTGCGCCGTGGCCCGCCTGGGCCACCTGCGCGCCGCGGCCGAGCAGCTGCACCTGACCCACAGCGCGGTCAGCCAGCAGATCCGCCTGCTCGAGGAGCAGCTGGGCTTCGCGCTGTTCGATCGCCGCGGCCGGCGCCTGGTGCTCAACCCGGCCGGCCACACGCTGCTGCACGCTGCCGAGGCCGCGCTGGCCCAGCTGGAGGCCGCCCGCGCCGAGGCCGCCCGGAGCAGCGCCCAGCACCAGGCCTACCTGCGGCTGACCACCGCGCCGTCCTTCGGCCAGCGCTGGCTGCTGCCGCGCATGGGCCGCTGGCGCGAGCGGCACCCCGAGCTGGGCATCGACCTGCACACCTCGATGCACCTGGAGGACCTGGCGCGCGGCGGCTTCGACGCCGCAGTGCGCCAGGGCCGCGGCCCCTGGCGCGGCCTGGAGGCCGAGCCGCTGATCGACTCGCCGCGCATCGCGGTCGGCGCGCCGGCCGCCGCCGCCCGCCTGGGCGGACGCGGCCTGGCGGCGCTGGCCGAGGAGCCGCTGCTGGGCAACACCGCGCTGTGGCAGCAGTGGTTCGCGCTCGGCGGGCTGCGGCCGGCGGTACGGCCGGTGGCCGCGTTCAACGATGCCGGCCTGATGCTGCAGGCGGTGGAACAGGGCCTGGGGATCGCGCTGGTGCGCGGCCTGCTGGCCGCCGACGCGCTGCGCGACGGCCGGCTGGTGCAGCTGTCGACGCTGGCGCTGGCCGGCGGCGATGCCGGCGATGGCCACTGGCTGGTCTACCCGCCGGGCCGGCGCGACGCGCCGGGCATCGCCGCGCTGCGCGACTGGCTGCACGAGGAGCTGGCCCGCTCGGCCCGCGAACTAGCGGCCACCGGCAGCCGGCTCGGCGCCTGAGGCGCCGGCTCAGAGGCTGAGAGGATTTCGATCGTGGCCGAGCGACGCGCCCAAAGCCGGTCGATCTAGGCGCAAGGCGCAGCCATGGCTCGGGCCATGGCGAGCATTTGCAGCGACGACCGGGCGGCTCTGGGCGTGACGAGCGGGCATGAGCGAAAACCGCTCGGACCCTCAGCCCGGCGGCAGGAACAGCTGCTGCAGGTCCGACAGGAAATCGAAGCCGCGCTCGGTGGGCGCCACGCGCTCGAAGTCGCGCGTCAGCAGGCCGCGCGCCTCGGCCTGGGCCAGCGCCGGTTCGATGGCCGACAGCGGCAGGCCGGTGCGGTCGCGGAAGTCGTCCAGCGCGAAGCCGTCCTTCAGCCGCAGCGCGTTGAGCATGTACTCGAAGGGCAGCTGCTTGCGCGGCACCTCCTCGTCGTTGCTCATCGCCTGGCCGGCCAGCGCGCGGTCCATGTAGGTCTGCGGCTCGCGCCAGCGCACCTGGCGCACCACGCGGTGCGGGTAGCTCAGCTTGCCGTGCGCGCCGGCGCCGATGCCCAGGTAGTCGCCGAACTGCCAGTAGTTCAGGTTGTGGCGGCAGCGGTGGCCGGGCCGGGCGAAGGCCGAGACCTCGTAGCGCTGCAGGCCGGCGGCGGCGGTGACCTGGGTGATGCGGTCGAGCATGTCGCTGGCCAGGTCGTCGTCGGGCAGGCCGGCCGGCGGCGCGCTGGCGAAGCGGGTGTTGGGCTCGACCGTCAGGTGGTAGATCGACAGGTGCGGCGGCTGGAACGACAGCGCGGTGTCCAGGTCGGCCTGCAGCTGCTCCAACGTCTGCCCGGGCAGCGCATACATCAGGTCGAGGTTGAAGGTATCGAAGGCCGCGGCGGCCTCGGCCAGCGCGGCGCGGGCCTGGGCGCCGTCGTGCACCCGGCCCAGGCGCTGCAGCATCGCGTCGTCGAAGCTCTGCACGCCCACGCTCAGCCGGGTGACGCCCGCGGCGCGGAAGGCGCGGAAGCGCTCGCGCTCGAAGCTGCCGGGGTTGGCCTCCAGCGTGACCTCGGCACCGGGCTGCAGCGGCAGCCGGGCGCGGATGTCGGTCAGCAGCCGGTCGATGCCGTCGGGCGAGAACAGGCTGGGCGTGCCGCCGCCGATGAACACGCTGACCACCGGCCGGCCCCAGACCTGGGGCAGCGCGGCCTCCAGGTCGGCCAGCAGCGCGTCGAGGTAGCGCTGCTCGGGCAGGCCGGCGGCGTCTCGCTGGTGGCTGTTGAAGTCGCAGTAGGGGCACTTGGCGATGCACCACGGCAGGTGCACGTACAGCGACAGCGGCGGCGGGTCGCCCAGGGCCAGCGTGCCCGGGCGCAGGTAGCGATGGACCAGGTCGCTCACGCCCGCCCCGCTGACCAGGCGGACGCCGCGGAGCCGGCTTGGCCGGGCCGCTGGCGTCGCCCCCCTGGGGGGGAGGCGCCGAAGGCGCTTCGGGGGGGAGTCACAGATGCCAGGCCTCGGCCAGCATCGCGCGCAGCGCGGCGGCCGAGCGGGCGCGGTGGCTGTGGCGGTTCTTGGTCTCGGCGTCCAGCTCGGCCACGGTCTGGCCGAGCGCGGGGATGAGCATCAGCGGGTCGTAGCCGAAGCCCTGGCTGCCGCGCGGGCTGTCCAGCACCTCGCCCGGCCAGCGGCCCACGGCCACCAGCGGCTCGGGGTCGTCGGCATGGCGGATGGCCACCAGGGTGCTGATGAAGTGGCCGCGGCGGTCGGCCGGCGGCGGCAGCGCCGCCAGCGCGGCCAGCAGCGCGGCGTTGTTGGCCGCGTCCTGGCGGCGGCGGCGGGCCTCGCGGTCCTCGCCATCGATCAGCGCCACCTCGCCGGCATAGTGCGCTGAGATGACGCCCGGCGCGCCGCCCAGGGCGCCCACGCACAGGCCCGAGTCGTCGGCGATGGCCGCGCAGCCGCTGGCCCGCGCGGCGTGCCGCGCCTTGGCCAGCGCGTTCTCGACGAAGCTGTGGTGCGGCTCCTCGGCCTCGGCGATGCCCAGGCTGCCCTGGGCCACGATGTCCAGCGGCAAGCCGGCCAGCAAGGCGCGCAGCTCGGCCAGCTTCTTCGCGTTGTTCGACGCCAGCACCAGCTTCATGGCCACCCCGTCAGCGCGGCAGCGGCTGCGCCAGCGCGTCGCGCTGCAGCGCCACCAGCTGGCGGATGCCCTGGTCGGCCAGCGCCAGCAGCGCGTCCATCTCGGCGCGGCTGAAGGCGGCGCCCTCGGCCGTGCCCTGCAGCTCGACGAAGCCGCCCGAGCCGGTCATCACCACGTTCATGTCGGTGTCGCAGGACGAGTCCTCGGTGTACTCCAGGTCCAGCAGCGGCACGCCCTGGACGATGCCGACGCTGACCGCGGCCACCGCGTCCTTGATCGGGTTGCGCGCCAGCTTGCCCTGGGCCATCAGCCAGGCCACCGCGTCGGCCGCGGCCACCCAGGCGCCGGTGATCGCCGCGGTGCGCGTGCCGCCGTCGGCCTGCAGCACGTCGCAGTCGATCAGGATGCTGCGCTCGCCCAGCGCGGCCAGGTCGAACACGCAGCGCAGGCTGCGGCCGATCAGGCGCTGGATCTCCTGGGTGCGGCCGCTCTGCTTGCCGCGGGCGGCCTCGCGGTCGCCGCGCGTGTGCGTGGCGCGCGGCAGCATGCCGTACTCGGCGGTGACCCAGCCCTCGCCCGAGCCGCGCTTGTGCGGCGGCACCTTCTCCTCGACCGAGGCGGTGCACAGCACCTTGGTGTGGCCGAAGCTGACCAGCACCGCGCCCTCGGCGTGGCGGGTGTAGCCGCGTTCGATGGTGACGGGGCGCAGCGCGTCCGGGGCGCGGCCGTCCCCACGTTGGAATTCAGGCATGGAAGGACCTCGGAGGGTTCAGGATTTCTTCTGCTGGGACGAGCGCTTGATCGCCTCGTTGATCTCGCGGATCGAGCGTTCGATCTCGTCCTCGTCCAGCTCCTCGCTGGGCACCTCGCCGGCGCCCAGGCTGGCCTGGATGGTCGAGGCGAAGACCTCGTCGCCCAGCGCGCGGGTGGACACGGCGCGCACCGGCGGTGCGGCCTCGCTGCCCTCCCACTCGACGCCCAGCACGGTGACGTTGTCGCTGCGCGAGCCGGCCACGCGCAGCGCCTGCTCGGCCAGCTCGGGCACGGCGTCGGGGATGGGCCGCTGCGCCAGCACCTGCACGATGGTCTCGTCGCTGAGGCTGCCCCACAGCCCGTCGCTGCACAGCATCAGGCGGTCGCCGGGCAGCAGCGGCACCGGGCCGGCGGTGTCGATCACCGGCTTGCCCGGGCTGCCCAGGCAGGTGAACAGCACGTTGCGGTTGAAGCGCTGGGCGTCGGCGGACGGCGGCTGGCCGGCCTGGGCCAGCGCGCCCTGCAGCTCGGTGTAGGAATGGTCGCGGGTGCGCGTCACCAGCTGGGCCTCGCGCAGCAGGTACAGGCGCGAATCGCCGCAGTGCACCCAGTGCGCCGCGTTGCCCTGCAGCACGCAGGCCACCACGGTGGTGCGCGGCGTGTCGGGCAGCGACTTGTCGGTGGCGTAGCGCAGCAGCTGGTGGTGGGCGGCCAGCACCGCGTCGTTGAGGAAGCGCAGCGGGTCGGGCAGCGCGGGCCGGGCGTCGCGCTGGAACAGCGCGGCCAGGGTCTGCAACGCCAGCTGGGCGGCGACCTCGCCCTCGGGGTGGCCGCCCATGCCGTCGGCCAGCGCGAACAGGCCGGCCGACCGCGTGTAGCAGTAGCCCATGCGGTCTTCGTTCTTCGGCCGCCCGCCCTTGCGGCTGACCTGGTAGACGGAGAACCTCACGCCGCGGACCTCAGGTCTTGGCCCCGGACTTCAGCGTCTCGATCTGCAGCTTCAGCCGCTCGGAGAAGCTGAGCTTGGTGTAGCGCCGCTCGGTCTCGCGCGAGAGCTCCTTCTGCAGCGCGAACACGCTTTGCGGGCGCGACAGCGGGTCCAGCGACATGCACCACTCGGTGACCTCGATCAGGTTGTCGGAATAGACGTTGCGCAGCCGCGAGAGCGACAGCGCGAGGCGGTCCTTCTCCAGGCGCTGCGGCGCGTCGTTGGGCGGATAGCCCTGCATGCAGGCGTAGATGCAGGCGCCGATGGCGTAGATGTCGGTCCAGGGGCCCAGCGTGCCGTCGCGGCGGTACATCTCGGGCGCGGCGAAGCCGGGCGTGTACATCGGCCGGATGAAGTTGCCTTCCTTGCTCAGCACCTCGCGCGCGGCGCCGAAGTCCAGCATCACCGCCTTGTTGTCGTTGGTGATGAAGACGTTGGCCGGCTTGATGTCCAGGTGCAGCATCTTGTGCTGGTGCACGATGCGCAGGCCGCGCAGGATCTCGTCGAACAGGCTGCGGATGGTGCTCTCGCGAAACACCTTGTCGCGCTTGAGGTCGCGCGCGGTGACGATGAAGTCCTGCAGGGTGTCGCCCTGCAGGTAGTTCATCACCATGTAGACGGTCTCGTTCTCGCGGAAGAAGTTCAGCACCGAGACCACGCTGGGGTGGCTGATCTGGGCCAGCGAGCGGCCTTCCTCGAAGAAGCTCTTCAGGCCCAGGCGGTACAGCGGCTGCTTCTCGGGCTTGACGCGCGGCGTCAGCTCGCCCGGCGAGCGCTCGGCCAGCGAGGCCGGCAGGTATTCCTTGACGGCGACGTTGCGGCGCTCGCCGTCCTCGGCCAGGTAGACCACGCCGAAGCCGCCGGCGGCCAGCTTCTTGACGATGGTGTAGCCGCCCACCACGGTGCCTGCAGGCAAGGGCGCAGGCTTGGGCTTCGACATAATCCGTGGGTTTTGATTGACTGGTGAAGTCGATGTCAGTTTACAGCATGACCGGTTTTGCCCAGGCCACCCGCGCCCCGGCGGCGGACGAGTCCGGCGCGGGCCGCGCCGGGGCGGCGGTCACCGTGGAGGCGCGCTCGGTCAACAGCCGTTTCCTCGACCTCGCCTTCCGCCTGCCCGACGAGCTGCGCGGGCTGGAGCCGGCGCTGCGCGAGCTGATCGGCGCCGCCTTCAAGCGCGGCAAGATCGAGCTGCGCGTGGCCACCCAGCGCGAGGCCGAGGGCGCCTGGCCCCAGCCCCAGCCCGAGCAGCTCAACCGCCTGGCGCGGCTGGAGGCCACCGTCACCGGCTGGCTGCCGCAGGCGCGCCCGCTGTCGGTCAACGAGGCCCTGGCCTGGTGCCGCCAGGGCGGCGCCGCCGAGCGCCTGGACGAGGCCGCGCTGGCCGCCGCGCGCGAGGCCATCGCCGGCCTGCGCGAGGCGCGCGGCCGCGAGGGCGCGCGCCTGGTCGGCATCCTGATGGAACGGGTGGGCGCGCTGCGCGCGCTGGCCAGCCAGGCCGCGCCGCTGGTGCCGGCGGTGGTGCAGCGACAGCAGCAGCGCTTTCTGGAGCGCTGGGCCGAGGCGCTGGACGCGGCCGGCGCCGGCAGCACCGTCAGCGCCGAGTCGCAGCGCGACCGCGCGCTCAACGAGGCCGCCGCCTACGCGCTGCGCATCGACGTGGCCGAGGAGCTGTCGCGGCTGAACGCCCACCTCGACGAGATCACCCGGCTGCTGAAGGCCGGCGGCGAGCTCGGCAAGCGGCTGGACTTCCTGATCCAGGAGCTGCACCGCGAGGCCAACACGCTGGGCAGCAAGGCCTCGGCGCTGGAGCTGACCAACATCTCGGTGGAGATGAAGGTGGCCATCGAGCAGATGCGCGAGCAGGTGCAGAACATCGAGTGAGCGCCGCACCGGAAGCCCCTGCCATGACCACCCGCCTGCCCCTGCTCGCCGACGACCAGGCCGGCCCGCCCGAACTGGTGGCGGCGATGCGTGCGCGCCGCGGCGGCGCGCTGATCGAGCTGGACCGGCTGCTGCTGCACAGCCCGCCCTTCGCCGCCGGCTGGAACACCATGCTGGGCCAGGTGCGCACCGCGCTCGCCCTGCCCGCGCTGTACCGCGAGCTGGCGATGTGCGGCGTGGCGGTGCTCAACGGCGCGGCCTACGAGCTGCACCAGCACGCGCCGCTGTACCTGGCCGCCGGCGGCACCGACGCCCAGCTGGCCGCGCTGGCCCGACTGGCCGACGATGCCACTGCCGTGGATGACCCCGCCTTCGACGCGGTGCAGCGCGCGCTGCTGCCGCTGGTGGTGCAGATGACCCTCCAGGTGCGGGTGGACGACGCGGTGTTCGAAGCCGCCCGCGCGGCGCTGCCCGACGAGCGCCAGCTGTTCGAGCTGGTCGGCGTCACCGCGGCCTACAACATGGTCTCGCGCGTGCTGGTCGCGCTGCAGCTGGCGCCCTGAAGGCGCACGGCCCGGAGCCCCTGCGACGGGGCCACCGGGCCGCGGTGGCGTGCGGGCCGCCCGGCGGGCGGCCCGGCCTCACTTGTCGTACTGGTTGATCAGCGCGCGCGCGTCGTCCAGCAGCTGCTTGCCGTTGGCGCCCTTGGCGCTGACTTCCTTGACCCACTCGTCGTCGACGTTCTCGGCGGCCTTGACGAAGCGCTGGTACTCGGCCTCGCTGAGCTTGAGCAGGGCGTTGCCGCGGTCGGCGGCGATCTTGTGGTTGCCGGCGACCACGCTGTCGAAGCCCTTCTCGCCGGCCGCGGCCGAGGCCAGCGGGCCGCTGTTGTCGTCGATCACCTTCTTCAGCTCGGGTGGCAGGCTGTTGTACTTGCCCTGGTTCATCACGAAGGCGAACAGCGAGTTGGCGAACTTCAGCTGCCCGGCCGGCACGTCCAGATGGCTCTTGGCGATCTCGTGCAGCTTGACGGTGGGCACACCCTCCCAGGGCACCATCGCGCCGTCGATCACGCCCTTGCTGATCGACTCGGGCACCGCCGGCAGCGGCATCTGCACCGGCGTGGCGCCGATGGCCGCCAGCATGCGGCTGTTCAGGCGCGTGGCGGCGCGGATCTTCAGGCCCTTCAGGTCCTCCAGCTTGGTCACGCCCTTGGGGTTGGCCAGGTGGAAGGACGAGCCGTCGTTGGTGTGCAGCCAGATCGGCTTGACGCCCTTGTACTCGTCCAGCGCGTGCTTCTGCACATAGTGCCAGTAGGCCTGGCTCGAGCCCTTGGCGCTGCGCGTCAGGAAGGGCAGCTCGAAGACCTCGCTCCTGGTGAAGCGGCCGGCCGAGTAGGTCGGCAGCGTCCAGACGATGTCGGCCACGCCGTCGCGGGCCTGGTCGAACAGCTGGGCGGGCGTGCCGCCCAGGGTCATCGCCGGGTAGATCTGGCACTTGAGCTTGCCGGCCGATTCCTTGGCGATCTTGTCGCACCAGGGCTGGATCAGGTTGACCTGCACGTTGGACGTCGACGGCAGGAAGTGGTGCACCTTCAGCACGGTCTGGGCCTGGGCCGGGACGGCGACGGCGGTGGCCAGCGCAGCGGCGGCCAGCAGGGAACGGCGAGAAACAGTCACGAGAAGCTCCGGATCGAACAGGGAAGACGGGAGAGGCAGCGGCGGCCGGTCAGCCGCCGAAGGTGCGCACCAGCACCAGCGAGATCGCCGGGAAGAACAGCAGCAGCACGATGCGCAGCAGGTCCGAGGCCAGGAAGGGCATCACGCCCTTGAAGGTCTCGGTCAGCGGCACGTCCTTGGCCAGGCGGTTGATGATGTAGACGTTCATGCCCACCGGCGGGTGGACCAGGCCGATCTCCACCACCATCAGCGCCAGGATGCCGAACCAGATGCTCTTGTCGACCTGCGACAGGCCCCAGAAGTCCAGGCCCATGACCATCGGGTAGAAGATCGGGATGGTCAGCAGGATCATCGCCAGGCTGTCCATCACGCAGCCCAGGAAGATGTAGATCACCAGGATCGCCACCATCACCAGCAGCGGCGGCGCGCCGCTGTCCTTGACCCAGGCGGCCAGCTCGGCCGGCATCTGCGACAGCGCCAGCGCGCTGTTGAGCATGTCGGCGCCCAGCAGCACCAGGAAGATCATCGCGGTGGCGCTGGCGGTGCCCAGCGCGCTGTCGAGCACGCCCTTCAGCCGCATGCCGCCGCGCAGGATGGCCAGCACGCCGCAGGCCGCCGCGCCGATGGCCGCGGCCTCGGTCGGATTGGCCCAGCCGCCGTAGATGCCGACGATGACGACGACGAACACCAGCATCACCGGCAGCACCTCGGCCATGGCCTTCAGGCGCTCGGACCAGGGCACCGGCTCGCCGGCCGGGCCGGCACTGGGGTTCAGGCGCACCATGATCTGCACCACGACCATGTAGCCGACCATCGCGATGATGCCCGGCAGCACGGCGGCCATGAACAGCTTGCCGATCGACTCCTGGGTCAGGATGGCGTAGATCACCAGCGGCACCGACGGCGGGATCATGATGCCCAGCGTGCCGCCGGCGGCCAGCGCGCCGGTGGACAGCGCACCCGAGTAGCCGTGGCGCTTGAGCTCGGGCAGCGCCACCTGGCCCATGGTGGCCGCGGTGGCCAGCGAGGAGCCGCAGATCGCGCCGAAGCCGGCGCAGGCGCCGATGGCCGCCATCGCGATGCCGCCGCGCCGGTGGCCCATGAAGGCGCTGACGAAGCGGAACAGGCTGCGGCTGAGGCCGCCGTGGGTGGCGAACTGGCCCATCAGCAGGAACAGCGGGATCACCACCAGGTCGTAGTTCGACAGGCGGGCATAGGCCAGGTTCTTCAGCGAGGCCAGCAGCGGCGTGGTGTCCCAGCCGCCGATGGCCAGGTAGCCGGTGCCGCCGGCGACGAACATCGCGATGCCGATGGGCACGCGGATGACCAGCAGGACCATCAGGCCCAGGAAGATCAGTCCTCCGATGGCGATGCCGCTCATGCCGCCCTCCCGCGCAGGAGTCGGGAGGCCATGTAGAAGCCGGCCAGCGCCAGCACCACGAAGCCCGGCACCATCAGCACCTGGGCCACCCACATCGGCAGGTTCAGGATCGGCGAGGTCTCGCCGTACTCCTTGACGTTGAGCGCGCCGGCCAGGCTGCGCCAGGCCACCAGCGCGCCGAACAGCCCCACCAGCAGCGACCCGATGCCGTCGAGCCGGCGCACGATGCCGGGCGCCAGGTTGTGGGTGAAGAAGTCGACCTTCACGTCGCCGTGGTTCAGGTGGCACCAGGCGAAGAAGCTGGCCGACGCGAAGGCCGCGCACATCTGCAGCAGCTCGACGTCGCCCGGCACCGGCGCCGAAGCCAGCTTGCGGCCGACGATGGAGACGATGGACATGATCACCAGGCCGACGAAGACCAGGCCGCCGGCCAGCGCCAGCCAGCGCGCGGTCTCGCGAAGCGCACGGCCGTAGGCGCCGTGCTCGACCGGCGCCGCGGCGTCGGCCAGGTCGGGGGGAAGCGGTTCTTGCATGGTGCGCGTCGTCTCCTGGATCAAGGGGGCAGGGGCTGTCTACATCGCCTCAGGCGAGGCTGGGGTTCTCGCGGCGCACCCGCCGGCCGCAGCCGCGTGCCCGGGCAGGGGCCCGCAGCTCGGCGCCCGCGGCCGCCCGGCCGATGCCAGCCCGGCACGGCGGCCCAGCCGCCGGCCGCGCCGGCCACGGCACGCGGCGGCGGCCGAGGCGGGTACGGGAGCGTGCGGTATTGTGCGGGCCGGCACCGCGGACCGGCATGTTGGCGCGGCGCTATCAGTTATCGCATTTTGGCATCGCCGGCCGGCACGGCCCCTACAGTCGACGGCATGGCCGGACCGCGATTGGCCGCGTGCGGCGCCCCGGCCACGCGGCCGTCCGTGGTCCGCATCACGTCCGGGACCGGCGCGCATGGGTGAAAATCCGCGGATGGAAACCCCCGGCAACCTGTTCGTCGTCGCCGCGCCCAGCGGCGCCGGCAAGTCCAGCCTGGTCAAGGCCCTGCTGGAACTCGATTCGCACCTCGCGGTGTCGGTGTCGCACACCACGCGCAAGCCGCGCGGCCAGGAGCAGCATGGCCGCGAGTACTGGTTCGTCGAGCCGCACGAGTTCCGCGCGATGGTCGACCGCGGCGACTTCTTCGAGTGGGCCGAGGTGCACGGCAACCTGTACGGCACCTCGCGCAGCGCGGTCCAGGACCGCCTGGCCCGCGGCGAGGACGTGGTGCTGGAGATCGACTACCAGGGCGCGCTGCAGATCAAGCAGGTCTTCAAGCACGCCATCCTGATCTTCATCCTGCCGCCCAGCTGGTCCGAGCTGCAGCAGCGCCTGATGCGCCGCGGCGAGGACGAGCCCGAGGTCATCGCCCAGCGCATGGTCAACGCCCGCCACGAGGTGGCTCAGGCCCGGCATTTCGACTTCGTTATAATCAACGGTTTGTTCGAGACGGCGCTTTTCGATCTGAAGACCGTCGTGCACTCCCAGCGTCTGCGCTACGCCGCCCAGCTGCGCAACAAGTCGCAGGTATTCCAGGCGCTGGACCTGATCTGACCCCTCGCCCGAGGCACCCACCATGGCCCGCATCACCGTCGAAGACTGCCTGCAGAAGATCCCCAACCGCTTCCAGCTGGTGCTCGCCGCGACCTACCGCGCGCGCATGCTGAGCCAGGGCCACGCGCCCAAGATCGAGAGCAAGAACAAGCCCGGCGTGACCGCGCTGCGCGAGATCGCCGCCGGCGAGGTCGGCGTCGAGATGCTGCGCCGCGTGCCGATCTGAGCACGGCCGGCGGGCGCCACCGCGCGCCAGGCCGCCGCACGCGGGCCCCGGCCCGACCCCCGCAGGGGCGCCACCAGGCGCCCCTGTCCGTTTGTGCCGCGCCGCAGCCGGGCCCACGCGCCGGCGGTCGATCCAAAGCAGGCTAAATTCGGGCCATGGGCATCCGATCCTTCGCCGCCGACCTGCTGCTGCCGTCCGTGCTGCACGCCAAGGCGCGGCCCAACGGCACCGCGGTGCCGCAGGCGGCCGAGGTGGCCTCCTTCGCCGCGCTGTCCGACAAGCTGGGCTACCTCGGCAAGGCCGAGGTCAAGCAGATCCGCGACGCCTACAAGTTCGCCGACGAGGCCCACCTGGGCCAGTTGCGCGCCAGCGGCGAGCCCTACATCACCCACCCGCTGGCGGTGGCCGGCCTGGTGGCCGACTGGCGGCTCGACGCCCAGGCGGTGATGGCCGCGCTGATGCACGACGCGATGGAGGACTGCGGCATCACCAAGGTCGAGCTGATCGAGCGCTTCGGCGCCCCGACGGCCGAGCTGGTGGACGGCCTGACCAAGCTGGACAAGCTGCAGTTCAGCACCCGCGAGGAAGGCCAGGCCGAGAGCTTCCGCAAGATGCTGCTGGCGATGGCGCGCGACGTGCGCGTGATCCTGGTCAAGCTGGCCGACCGGCTGCACAACATGCGCACGATGTCGGCGATGCCGGCCAACAAGCGCGGCCGCATCGCCCGCGAGACGCTGGACATCTACGCGCCCATCGCCCACCGCCTGGGCCTGAACATGATCTACCGGGAGCTGCAGGAGCTCTCGTTCGAGCACCTGCACCCCTGGCGCCACGCCGCGCTGGCCAAGGCGGTGCAGCGCGCGCGCGGCTACCGGCGCGACATCGTCGAGCGCGTGCGCGGCGAGGTCGAGACCGCCTTCGCCAAGGAGAAGCTCAAGGTCCAGGTCTCCGGCCGCGAGAAGACGGTCTACAGCATCTACCGCAAGATGCGCGAGAAGCACGCCGGCTTCGCCGCGGTCAACGACATCTTCGGCTTCCGCATCGTCGTGCCGCAGCTGATGGACTGCTACCTGGCGCTGGGCATCCTGCACCAGCTGTACAAGCCGGTGCCGGGGCGCTTCAAGGACTACATCGCCATCCCCAAGGCCAACGGCTACCAGAGCCTGCACACCACCCTGGTCAGCCCGCTGGGCACGGCGGTGGAGTTCCAGATCCGCACCGAGCCCATGCACGCGGTGGCCGAGAGCGGCATCGCCGCGCACTGGCTGTACAAGCACGAGGGCAAGGGCGGCACCGGCCAGGCCCAGCGCGTGGGCTCGATGTGGCTGAAGTCGCTGCTCGACATCCAGGACGAGACGCGCGACGCCGCCGAGTTCCTGGAGCACGTGAAGATCGACCTGGTGCCCGAGGCGGTCTACGTCTTCACGCCGATGAGCAAGATCCTGGCGCTGCCGCGCGGCGCCACGCCGGTGGACTTCGCCTACGCCATCCACTCCGACGTCGGCGACCACAGCGTGGCCGCCAAGGTCAACGGCGAGCCGGTGGCGCTGCGCACCGAGCTCAAGAGCGGCGACGTGGTCGAGATCGTCACCGCCCCGGGCGCCCACCCCAACCCGGGCTGGCTGAACTTCGTGCGCACCGGCCGGGCGCGCAGCAAGATCCGCCACTACCTGAAGACCATGGCGCACGAGGAGTCGCGCGGCCTGGGCGAGAAGCTGCTGGCCCAGGCGCTGCGCGCCGAGGGCCTGCTGCTGCCCTCGTCCGAGCCCGACGACGCGCCGGCCCAGGCGCTGTGGCAGCAGCTCACGCGCTGGAGCGGCAACCGCAGCCGCGCCGACCTGCTGGTCGACATCGGCCTGGGCCGCAAGATCGCCACCATCGTCGCCAAGCGCCTGGCCCAGCTGATGGCCGAGCGCGGCGAGCGCCCCGACGTGCTGACGCTGACGATGAACCGCTTCAGCGCCCGCGAGGACGCGGTGGCCGCGCCGCTGCCCGGCGTGGTCATCGACGGCACCGAGGGCGCGTCGGTGCAGCTGGCCGGCTGCTGCCACCCGATCCCGGGCGACGAGATCCGCGGCTACCTGGGCCGCGGCGAGGGCCTGGTGGTGCACACCGCCGACTGCGGCACCGGCCGCCGCCTGGCCGAGCGCGACCCCGAACGCTGGATCGCCGTCGAATGGGCCGAGCAGCCGGCGCGCACCTTCGAGACGGCGGTCAAGCTGCTGGTGCGCAACGGCAAGGGCGCGCTGGCGCAGATCGCCTCGGCGGTCAGCGCGGCCGAGGCCGACATCGTGCACATCCAGATGGACAGCGACGCCACCGACGCCACCGAGCTGCGCCTGCGCCTGGCCGTCCGCGACCGCCAGCACCTGGCCGACGTGCTGCGCACGCTCAAGCGCTCGCCACCGGTGCTGCGCGCCAGCCGCGTCAAGCCCTGAGAGGCTGAGAGTTCTTCGCTCATGCCCGCTCGTCACACCCCAAGCCGCCCGCTCGTCGTTGCAAATGCTCGCCATGGCCCGAGCCATGGCTGTGCTTTGCGCCTAGATCGACCGGCTTTGGGCGCGCCGCTCGGCCACGATCGACATCCTCTCAGCCTCTGAGGCCGGTGCCGGCGGCGCTCAGCCGCCCGGCGCCGGGTAGCGCACTTCCAGCACCTCCAGCGTCTCGGTGCCGCCGGGCGTCTGCAGCCGCACCTCGTCGCCCTCGCGGGCCTTCAGCAACGCGCGGGCGATCGGCGAGATCCAGCTGACCTCGCCGGCCAGGTTGTCGGCCTCGTCGATGCCCTTGATCGTGATGGTGCGCTCCTCGCCGCGGCCGTTGACATAGGTGACGGTGGCGCCGAAGAAGACCTGGTCGTTGCCGTGGTGCAGCGCCGGGTCGGCGACCTCGGCGATGTCCAGGCGCCGGGTCAGGAAGCGGATGCGGCGGTCGATCTCGCGCAGCCGCTTCTTGCCGTAGAGGTAGTCGCCGTTCTCGCTGCGGTCGCCGTTCTTGGCCGCCCAGGACACGGTCTCGACCATCTTCGGCCGCTCCTCGTCGATCAGCGCCAGCAGCTCGGCGCGCAGCCGGGCGTAGCCGGCCGGGGTGATGTAGTTCTTGCCGCCCGGCGGCAGCGGCGGCAGGCCGGCGCCGTCCTCGTCGTCGGCGTCGCCGTCGCTCTCTTTGGTGAATGCCTTGCTCATGGGAGGTGGGAGTCTAGCCAGCCGCGGCCGCCGCCTGCTGCTGCGCCCGCCACGCCCCCGGCGCGCAGCCGGTCCACTTGCGGAAGGCACGGTAGAAGGTGCTGGCGTCCTCGAAGCCCAGGCGCGCGGCGATCTCGCCGACGCTCAGCCGCCCCTCGGCCAGGTGCTGCAGCGCCAGGTCGCGCCGCACCTCGTCCTTCAGCCGGCCCCAGCTGGCGCCCTCGTCCTCCAGCCGGCGGCGCAGCGTGGCCGGCGACAGCCCCAGCGCCCGGGCCAGCGCGGCCAGCGTCGGCGCGGCCTCGCCGCGGTCCAGCGCTTGGCGGCACTGGCGGCGCACGCGGTCGCCCAGGCCGCCGGCCACCACCTGCTTGAGGAAGACCGACTGCGGCGCGTCGCGCAGAAAGGCCTTCAGGCTGGCCGGGGTGACGTGGACGGCAGCGTCCAACACCCGCGCGTCGAAGAGCACCGCGGTGGCCGGCTGGCCGTAGCGCTGCAGCGGCGAGAACATGCGCCGGTACTCGTCGGCGTGCGCCGGCTGCGGGTGGCCCCAGTCCAGCCGGGTCAGCGGCACGCGCCGGCCGGCCAGCCAGCACAGCAGGCCATGCAGCATGATCAGCAGCGTCTCGTCGGCGAAGCGGCGGGCGTCGCGGGCGTCGGCGTCGTCGCGGCCGGGGGCGATACGGTTGTCGAGGGCCAGCGTGGCCGTGCCGCCGGCCACGCGCAGCGTCGCGGCGATGTCGTCGAAGCACAGGCCGAAGCCGCGCAGCGCCCACTTCAGCGCCGACGCCACCGTGGGCTGGCCGGCCAGCACCTGGCAGAGCATGGCAAAAGTGCCCACCTTCATGCGGCGGGCGTCGAGGCCGAAGAACTCGTCGTCGAGCTGCCGCGCCACCGCCATCCACAGCCGCGCAAAGGCCTCGGCCGGCACCCGCGCGGCCGGCTGGGCCAGCAGCGCCGGGTCGATCGCCGCCTCGGCCAGCGCGGCGGCGCACTGCGCGGCATCGAGCGCGCGCACGGCGCTGCGCACGAAGGCGATCGAGACGCTGCGGTCGGGCGGTGGCAGCGGAGGCGCGGCGGGCGGCATCGCCCGATTCTGGCAAAACGCGTCAGGCGGCTGAGCGTTCGCGCCATCGCGCGCGCGGCGCGGCGGGCCTAGACTCGGCGCTGGCCCGCGCCATGGCCGCGACGCGCCGCCCTGCCCGCGCCGACACCCTCCAGGAGACGACAAGATGACCGACCTGTCCGCCGAATACAAGGCGCTCGCCGACTACCGCCCGATGAACAAGGTGCGCTTCGTCACCGCCGCCAGCCTGTTCGACGGCCACGACGCGGCGATCAACATCATGCGCCGCATCCTGCAGGGCATGGGCGCCGAGGTCATCCACCTGGGCCACAACCGCTCGGTCGACGAGGTGGTCACCGCCGCGCTGCAGGAGGACGTGCAGGGCATTGCCGTCTCCAGCTACCAGGGCGGGCACAACGAGTACTTCACCTACATGGTCGAGCTGCTCAAGGCCCGCGGCGGCGAGCACATCCAGGTCTTCGGCGGCGGCGGCGGCGTGATCGTGCCGGCCGAGATCCGCATGCTGGCCGAGCACGGCGTGCGCATCTACAGCCCCGAGGACGGCCAGCGCATGGGCCTGCAGGGCATGATCGGCGAGATGGTGATGCGCGCCGACCGCGACATCACTGGCCACGCGCCCACCGCGCTGTCGGCGATCCAGGGCCACAGCGAGGGCGCCTGGCGCGCGCTGGCCCAGCTGATCACCGCGCTGGAGAACGGCAAGGCCGACGCGGCCCTGGTGGCCCAGCTGCACGAGGCCGCCAAGGCCGTGAAGACCCCGGTGCTGGGCATCACCGGCACCGGCGGCGCCGGCAAGAGCAGCCTGACCGACGAGCTGATCCGCCGCATCCGCCTGGACCAGGACGACGCGCTGCGCATCGCCGTGGTCTCGATCGACCCCTCGCGGCGCAAGAGCGGCGGCGCGCTGCTGGGCGACCGCATCCGCATGAACGCCATCGGCCCCTGGCAGCAGGGCCAGCGCGTCTACATGCGCAGCCTGGCCACGCGCGACACCGGCAGCGAGGTCAGCGCCGCCCTGCCCGACGTGATCGCCGCGGCCAAGGTGGCCGGCTTCGACCTGGTCATCGTCGAGACCTCGGGCATCGGCCAGGGTGACGCGGCCATCGTGCCGATGGTCGACGTGCCGATGTACGTGATGACGCCGGAGTTCGGCGCCGCCAGCCAGCTCGAGAAGATCGACATGCTCGACTTCGCCGAGTTCGTGGCGATCAACAAGTTCGACCGCAAGGGCGCCGCCGACGCACTGCGCGACGTGGCCAAGCAGGTGCAGCGCAACCGCGAGGCCTTCACGGTGATGCCGGACCAGATGCCGGTCTTCGGCACCATGGCCAGCCGCTTCAACGACGACGGCGTGACCGCGCTGTACCAGGCGCTGAAGGGCCGGCTGGCCGCGCTGGGCCTGCAAGTGACCGAGGGCCGCCTGCCGCTGGTGGCCACCAAGCACAGCACCCACCAGACGCCGGTGGTGCCGGCGGCGCGCACGCGCTACCTGGCCGAGATCGCCGACACGGTGCGCGGCTACAAGGCCCGGGCCCGCACCCAGGCCCGGCTGGCGCGCGAGCTGCAGCAGCTGCGCGCCACCGCCGCGATGCTGGAGGCCGACGACGCCACCCGCGACGGCGCGAAGAACACCGTGCTGCGCCTGGCCGACGAGCGCGCCACCCGGCAGGACCCGGCCGCCGCCAAGCTGCTGGCCCAGTGGCCCGAGATGCAGAAGGCCTATGCCGGCGACGAGTACGTGGTGAAGATCCGCGACAAGGAGATCCGCACCGGCCTGGTCCACACCACGCTCAGCGGCAACAAGATCCGCAAGGTCGCCCTGCCCGGCTACGAGTGCCACGGCGAGCTGCTGAAGTGGCTGATGCTGGACAACGTGCCCGGCAGCTTCCCCTACACCGCCGGCACCTTCGCCTTCAAGCGCGAGGGCGAGGACCCGACCCGCATGTTCGCCGGCGAGGGCGATGCCTTCCGCACCAACCGGCGCTTCAAGCTGGTCAGCGAGGGCATGCCGGCCAAGCGCCTGTCCACCGCCTTCGACTCGGTCACGCTGTACGGCAACGACCCCGACCGCCGCCCCGACATCTACGGCAAGGTCGGCAACTCGGGCGTCAGCATCGCCACGCTGGACGACATGAAGGTGCTGTACTCGGGCTTCGACCTGTGCCACCCGGCCACGTCGGTCTCGATGACGATCAACGGCCCGGCGCCGGCGATCCTGGCGATGTTCATGAACACCGCGATCGACCAGCAGATCGAGAAGTTCACGGCCGACAACGGCCGCGCACCCACCGACACCGAGCTGTCGAAGATCCGCGAGTGGGCCCAGGCCAATGTGCGCGGCACGGTGCAGGCCGACATCCTGAAGGAAGACCAGGGCCAGAACACCTGCATCTTCTCGACCGAGTTCAGCCTGAAGGTGATGGGCGACATCGCCGAGTACTTCGTGCACCACAACGTGCGCAACTTCTACTCGGTGTCGATCTCGGGCTACCACATCGCCGAGGCCGGGGCCAACCCGATCTCGCAGCTGGCCTTCACGCTGAGCAACGGCTTCACCTTCGTGGAGGCGTATCTGGCGCGCGGCATGCACATCGACGACTTCGCGCCCAACCTGTCGTTCTTCTTCTCGAACGGCATGGACCCGGAGTACACCGTGCTGGGCCGCGTCGCCCGCCGCATCTGGGCGGTGGCGATGCGCGACAAGTACGGCGCCAACGAACGGTCCCAGAAGCTGAAGTACCACATCCAGACCAGCGGCCGCAGCCTGCATGCGCAGGAGATCCAGTTCAACGACATCCGCACCACGCTGCAGGCGCTGATCGCGATCTACGACAACTGCAACTCGCTGCACACCAACGCCTTCGACGAGGCGATCACCACGCCGACCGAGGAATCGGTGCGCCGCGCGATGGCCATCCAGCTGATCATCAACCGCGAGTGGGGCCTGGCGAAGAACGAGAACCCCAACCAGGGCGCCTTCGTCATCGACGAGCTGACCGAGCTGGTCGAGGAGGCGGTGCTGGCCGAGTTCGAGAAGATCGCCGACCGCGGCGGCGTGCTGGGCGCGATGGAGACCGGCTACCAGCGCAGCAAGATCCAGGAAGAGAGCATGCACTACGAGATGCTCAAGCACACCGGTGAGTACCCGATCATCGGCGTCAACACCTTCCGCAACCCGCACGGCGACCCGGTGCCCGAGTCCATCGAGCTGGCCCGCTCGACCGAGGAAGAGAAGCAGAGCCAGCTCACCCGCCTGGCCGACTTCCACGCCCGCCATGCCGCCGAGGCGCCGGTGCAGCTCAAGCGCCTTCAGCAGGCGGTGATCGACAACCAGAACGTCTTCGCGGTGCTGATGGACGCGGTGCGCTGCTGCTCGCTGGGCCAGATCACCAGCGCGCTGTTCGAGGTGGGCGGGCAGTACCGGCGCAGCATGTGAGGCCGCGCGCCGCGCGCGGCTAGGCGGCCGGCGTGGCGGGCGCCGGCTGCCCGGCGGCCGACCGCGCCACCGTCTTCTGGCCCGGCGGTCCTTCCGGCAGGCCGGGCCCGGCGTGCACCCAGTCGCGCAGGGCCTCGGCGCTCATCGGCCGCGCGAACAGGAAGCCCTGGTAACGGTGGCAGCCGATGCGGGCCAGGGCCGTGCGGTGGGCCTCGGTCTCCACGCCTTCGGCGATCACCTCCATGCCCAGGCTCAGTCCCATCGTCACGATGGCGCGCGGGATCGCCTCGCCCTCGGGCCCGGCCAGCATGTCGCGCACAAAGGACTGGTCGATCTTCAGCTGGTCCAGCGGCAGCCGGCGCAACAGGGTCAGCGACGAGTAGCCGGTGCCGAAGTCGTCCAGCGACAGCGACACGCCCTGCGCGCGCAGCGCGGCCATCTTGCGGATCACCGCGTCCAGGTCTTCGGCCAGCGCGCTCTCGGTCAGCTCGATCTTCAGCCGCTGCGGTGCCACGCGGTGCTGCTGCAGCAAGGCCATCAGCCGCGGCACGAAGTCGGCCTGGTCGAACTGCCGGGCGCTGACGTTGACCGACAGCACCAGCGGACGCAGCCAGGGGTCGCCGGCCCATTGCGACAGCTGCCAGCAGGCGCGCCGCAGCACCCAGTCGCCCAGCGCGCCGATCAGGCCGTTGCGCTCGGCCATCGGCACAAACTCCGCGGGCGAGACCGGCCCGCGCTGCGGATGGGTCCAGCGCAGCAAGGCCTCGGCACCGGTCACCCGGCCCTGGCCGTCCACCTGCGGCTGGTAGTGCAGTTGCAGCTGGTCATGGGCGATGGCCAGGCGCAGCTCGTCGGCCCGGTCCTCCAGCCGCACCGAATCGGTCTGCAGCACGTGCAGCACCAGCAGCACCACGGCCACCACCACCGCCTGGTCGAACCACGCCCCCCAGCGGTAGACCACGCTGTCCACCGATGGCCCCGGGTGCAGCGTGAAGTGGCTGCCGGCCAGGCCGGCGTACACCGCCAGGCACAGCGCCGGGAAGCCGTAGCGCACCCAGGCGCGGTCGCCGCGGGTCATCAGCGTGGACGCCACGCCCAGCGCCAGCAGGTACTGGTGCGCCGACCGCGGCACGCCGGCCACCACCGGGTTCAGCCACACGGCGTTGCACACCACGAAGACGAACATGTAGGTCACGGTCAGCCGCGCGCACAGCCGCCAGCGGCCGCGCGCCAGCAGCGCCAGCGCGGCGGCGGCGGCCAGGCTGGTGGGCAGGTAGGCGGCCGCGGCGGCCGGCTGGTTCTCCGACCACAGCAGCGGCACCCACAGCAGCACGCCGACGCCCAGGATCAGGTTGGTCCAGGCGAGGATGCGCCAGCTGCGCCGGTGCACCGGCGACAGCCAGGGCGGAGGCTGCAGGACGCGGGGAAGGGCCATCGGTGGGCAGGTAGCCGGGTCGGACGGCACCCGTGGTGCCTGCCTTATCGGCCGCGCGACGCGGGTGTTGAGCCCGCGCCGGCACCACCGGTGCCCTCAGCGCTGCGGCGCCACCAGCGCGAAGGCCGCGCCCTGCGGGTCCAGGCACTGGGCCACCCAGCTGCCGCCGGGCACCTCCATCGGCCCGCTGAGCACCTGGCCGCCGCCGGCGCGCACCCGGGCCAGCGTGGCATCGAGCGCCGGCACGTTGAAGTAGTAGATCCAGCAGGCCTGGGGCACCTCGGGCGGCTTGCTCATCATCCCGCCCGTGGCCATTTCGCCGCCGGTGCGGAACAGCTGGTAGATGCCCATCGGGCCCATGTCGATGGCCTCGTCCTGGGTCCAGCCGAACTGCGCCGCGTAGAAGGGCCAGGCGCCGGCCCGGTCGCCGGCCATCAGCTCGTGCCAGCCCACGGTGCCCGGCGCGTCCGGCGCCAGCTGCGGCGGCGCGTCGCCGGGCAGGCCGGCGAACAGGCAGAACACCGCGCCCTGCGGGTCGGCCACCACGGCGAAGCGGCCGACGCCGGGGATGTCCTCGGGCGGGTGGTGCAGCGCGCCGCCGGCGGCCTGCACCCGCGTGGCGGCGGCGTCCACGTCGGGCACGCCGATGTAGCCGGTCCAGCACGGCGGCGAGCCGGCGGCGCGCGCCTCGTCCGGCAAGGCCATCAGCCCGGCCACCTCGGCCCCGCCGGCCGACAGCAGGGTGTAGGCCATGCCGGGCATGCCCGCGTCGGCCGCCGACCAGCCGACCACGTCGCGGTAGAAGGCGGTGGCGGCGGCGGGGTCGGTGGTCATCAGCTCGTACCAGACGAAGGGGCAGGCGCTGGAAGGCATCGGGGTCTCCGGTGGCGGTGGGACGGGGCACGCCACACGCGGCGGCCGGATGGGGCCGCGCAACGCAGCGCGTGCAGGCAAGCGCGGTGTAGCGCAGGCGACGCCGGCACGCCAGCCGGTCCCCCTAGACTGGCGCCACGCCCGCCGGCCCCGGCCGACCCCTGGATGCGGGCACCCGCGATCCCCGGAGACAAGCCTCATGAAGTATCCCCAACTCACCCGTCTGGCCGTCGCACTGGCGCTGGGCGGCACCGCGCTGCTGGCCGGCGCCAACAAGAACGAGATCCGCCTGGGCAACACCGTGCCCTACAGCGGGCCGGCCTCGTTCTACGGCTGCGTCGGCCAGTCCACCTCGGCCTACTTCGCCAAGGTCAACGACGAGGGCGGCATCAACGGCCGCAAGGTCACGGTGCTCAGCCTGGACGATGCGCTGCAGCCGCCCAAGACCGTCGAGCAGGTGCGCAAGCTGGTCGAGCAGGAGGAGGTCGACGCCATCGTCAACCAGGTGGGCACGGCCACCGCGTCGTCGGTGCGCCAGTACCTGAACCAGAAGGGCGTGCCGCAGCTGTTCGTGCAGTCGGGCTCGAACAACTTCCAGCAGCCCAAGGCCTTCCGCTTCAGCACCTCGGCGCTGATGAGCTACGAGCACGAGGCCAAGGTCTACGGCCAGGTCGTCGCGCGCGACAAGCCCGCCGCCAAGGTCGGCATCCTCTACCAGAACGACGACTACGGCAAAGACTACCTGCGCGGCCTGAAGGCCGGCCTGGGCAAGCCGCTGGCCGCCGAGATCACCTACGAGCAGACCGACCCGACGATGGACTCGCAGATCGTCGCGCTGAAGGCCGCGGGGGTCGACGTGGTGGTGCTGGCCGCCTACTCCAAGCAGGTCAGCCAGTCGCTGCGCAAGATGAACGAGCTGGGCTGGAAGCCGCAGGTCTGGCTCAGCCATGTCTCGGCCCAGGTGCATCCGACGCTGTCCATCGTCGGCCTGGACAACGTCGTCGGCGTGATGACCGCCGCGGTGGTCAAGGACCCGACCGACCCGAGCTGGCACAACGACCCCGACTACAAGGCCTGGCTGGCCTGGATGAAGAAGTACCAGCCCAAGGGCGACACCGAGAACTCCTGCAACGTCTCGGTCTACGCCACCAGCGCCGCCATCGCCCAGGTGCTGAAGCTGGCCGGCAACGACCTCAGCCGCGAGGGCATCCTGAAGGCCGCGCTGCAGCTGAAGGACTATGCCGCGCCGATGCTGCTGCCCGGCATCACGATGACCATGACGGCGGACAACTACAACCTGTTCCGCAAGATCCAGCTGATGCGCTTCGACGGCAAGCGCTGGGTGCCGCAGGGCAAGCCGGTCGGCGAGTGACCGGCCGCGCCCGAGCGGCGCCGGGCCGGGTGGCACCCGGCCTGTCACACTGTGGCGTGCGTCCCGCCGGGGCGCACGCCACTTTTTCTTGCCCGGACGCCGCCCACGATGCCCACCCCCGTCGACGAGCTGCTGGCGCGCATGCGCGCGCTGGAGGACGAGCTGCAGGCCGAGTTCGCGCGCAAGCGCGAGGAGATCGCCTTCGTCGTCGAGGACCGGCGGGTGCGCTTTGCCCAGGAGGTGCTGGCCGGCCAGCGCCTGCACCGCGTCGGGCTGTGGCGCTTCCTGCGCGGCAGCCGGCTGGCGGTGGTGCTGACCGCGCCGCTGATCTACGCCGGCTTCCTGCCCTTCGCGCTGATGGACCTGTTCGTCACCGTCTACCAGCGGCTGTGCTTCCCGGTCTACGGCATCCCGCGGGTGCGGCGCGCCGACCACATCGTCTTCGACCGCGCCGACCTGCCCTACCTGAACGCGGTGGAGCGCTTCAACTGCTTCTACTGCAGCTACGGCAACGGCGTCGCCGCCTACCTGCGCGAGGTGGCGGCGCGCACCGAGCAGTACTGGTGCCCGATCAAGCACGCGCGGCGCGTCGTCGCGGCGCACGAGCGCTACCCGCACTTCTTCGAGTTCGGCGATGCCCGGGCCTACCGCGAGGGGCTGGAGCGGCTGCGGCGCCAGTTCGACGCCGAGGCCGCCGCGCCGAAGCCGCCGGCCCCCTGACACCGGCGCGACGCCCGCCCCGCAGCGGTGCCGGCACACTGCGCCCATCCGGACACGAGGAGGACCCCACGATGAGCACCCACCCCACCCTGGCCGCTTGGCACGCGCTGGTCAAGAGCCGCGACATGGCAGCGCTGGACCGCATCCTGGCCGACGAGGTGGTCTTCCACTCGCCGGTGGTGCACACGCCGCAGCGCGGCAAGGCCATCACCACGATGTACCTGACGGGCGCGCTGCACGTGCTGAACAACCAGCACTTCCACTACCTGCGCGAGATCGCCGGCCCGAACGACGCGGTGCTGGAGTTCGCCACCCAGATCGACGGCATCGAGATCAACGGCGTCGACCTGATCCACTGGGACGACAGCGGCCGCATCACCGACTTCAAGGTGATGGTGCGCCCGCTCAAGGCCATCAACCTGCTGCACCAGAAGATGGGCGCGATGCTGGAGCAGCTCAAGCAGCGCGGCCAGCAGCAACAGCAGCAGTGAGGGCCGCCCGCCGCGCGGGCGGGGCCCGTCAGCGGCGGAACACCTCGTCCACCGGCACGCCCAGGCCGGCCACCAGGCGGTTGGTCTCGCTGGCCATGCCGACGACCGCCAGCAGCTCCATCAGCTCGGCCTCGCCCAGGCCCTTGGCGCGCGCCGCCGCGGTGTGCGAGTGGATGCAGTACTCGCAGCCGTGGGCGATCGAGACCGCCAGGTAGAGCATCTCCTTGACCTTGGGGTCCAGGTGGCCCGGGCCCATCACCGCCTTCAGGCTGGCCCAGGTGCGCGCCAGCAGCGCCGGGTCGTGCGCCAGCGCGCGCCAGAAGTTGTTGACGTAGTCGGTGCCGCGCGTGGCGCGGATGTCGGCGAACACCGCCGCCGCCTCGGGCGACAGCTGCTCGTCGGTCAGCAGGGCGACGGTGGCCACGGAACGCTCTCCTTGTCGGGCACGGGGGCGGCGCAGCCGGTCAGGGCACCACCGCCAGGAACAGGAACACCACGAACAGCACCAGGTGCACCGCGCCCTGCAGCACGGTGGCGCGGCCGGCGGCCAGCGTCAGCGTGGCGACGACGAAGCTCAGCACCAGCAGCACCAGGTCCTTGGGCGCCAGGCCCAGCAGCAGCGGGTGCGGGAACCACAGGCTGAGCACCGCCACCGCCGGGATGCTCAGGCCGATGCTGGCCAGCGCCGAGCCCAGCGCCAGGTTGATGCTGGTCTGCAGCCGGTTGTGCGCGGCCGCGCGCACCGCGGCCACCGTCTCGGGCAGCAGCACCAGCAGCGCCACCACGACGCCGACCACCGCCTTGGGGGCGCCGGCGGCCGACACCCCGGCCTCGATCACCGGCGCCAGCGCCTTGGCCAGGCCCACCACCGCGACCAGGCAGACCATCAGCAGCCCCAGGCTGAGCCAGGCCACGGCCGCGCCGGGCGGCTCGGCATGGCCATGGCGGTCGTCGCCGGCGTCCACCGGCAGGAAGTAGTCGCGGTGGCGCACCGTCTGCACGAAGACGAAGGCGCCGTACAGCGTCAGCGAGACCAGGCCGGCGAACATCAGCTGCGCGGCCGAGAAGGTCGGCCCCGGCGCGCTGGTGGTGAACACCGGCAGCACCAGGGTCAGCGTGCTCAGCGCCACCAGCACCGCCAGCGCCGGGCTGGTGCCCTCGACGCGGAAGGCCACCACGCGGTGGCGCAGGCCGCCCACCAGCAGGCACAGCCCGACCACGCCGTTGACCACGATCATGATCGCGGCGAACACCGTGTCGCGCGCCAGCGCGGTGGCGCCGGCACCGCCGGCCAGCATCAGCGAGACGATCAGCGCCACCTCGATCACCGTCACCGCCACCGCCAGCATCAGGGTGCCGAAGGGCTCGCCGACCTGGTGGGCCACGACCTCGGCATGGTGCACCGCCGACATCACCGCGGCGACCAGGCAGGCGCCGACGCCTGCCAGCGCCCAGCCGCCCGGCGTGCCGCCCTGGCTGGCCGCCAGGGCGCCCAGCGCCAGCGCCGGCAGCAGCAGGCTCCACAGAGGCAGGGCGGGGGGCAGGTGGCTTCGCATGCCCCGAGCATAGGCCAGGCGACGCACCGGCCTGCGACGGCGGGCCGGCGCGGCCAGCGCGGGCGGCGGGCGGGCTTGGGCTAAGCTCGCCGACCCTGCCACGCTGCCGCCCGCGGCCCCCGCATGCACCTGCCCCGACCGCTCCGTCGCCCTGCCCGGCCCGCGCTGCCGATGCCGCCGCCCGCGATGCCCGCGACGCCCGCAGCGCGGTGGCCGTGGCGGGCCTGGGCGGCCGCGGCGCTGGCCGCGCTGGCACTGGCCCTGCCGGCGGCCGCGGCCGCCGCGGCCACCACGGCCGGCCCCGACTGCGCACTGCACTGGCAGCTCACGCCGCTGCTCGACGCCGCGCCGCGCCAGCTGCTGGTCGAGATGCGCTTCGACGCCGCCGGCCGCACGCGCAGCACGCTGCGCCTGCCCGCCGGCTGGGACGGCATGACCGAGCTGCCCGAGGCCGGCGCCGCACCGCGGCTGCAGGCCCTGCCCGGCCAGCCGCAGCTGCGCGCGCTCGAGCATGCGCCGGGCGAGCGCGTGCAGCTGCGCTGGCGGCTGACGCCGCCACCCGGCTCGGTCAGCGCCGGCAGCGTGCAGCTGGGCGCGCGCTGGTTCGCACTGGCCGGCCTGGGCGCGCTGCCGGTGCCCGACGAACTGGACGAGCGCACCGCACCGACGGCCTGCGTCGCGCTGACCGGCCTGCCCGACGGCGCGCGCTGGGCCAGCAGCCACGGTGCCGGCGAAGGCGACGGCACCGCGCTGCTGCGCGTCGGCGCCGGGCCCCAGCCACTGCGCAGCCGGGTGCAGCAGGCGCTGTACGCCGGCGGCGCGCTGGCGCTGCGCACGCTGCAGGTCGACGGCCAGGCGCTGACCGCCGCGCTGCCGGCCACCGCGCCCGACGAGCCCGCCTGGGGCCTGGACGCGGACGCGCTGGCCGCGGCCGGCAGCCAGGCCCTCGCCGCGCAGCGGCGCTTCTGGGGCGACACCGCCGCCGGCCCGCTGCTGCTGCTGGCGCTGCCGGGCCGCGGCGAGGCGCCGGCCGCTGCCCCCTGGCACCAGGCCCTGGCGCTGCAGGCCGATCCGCCGACCGCGCAGCCCGGCCCGGCGCTGGACGCCGCGCTGTACCGGGCGCTGGCCCGTGCCCGGGTGGCCGAGCGCTTCGGCCCGCTGGCCCATGCCGGCCGCGGCGACGAGGCGCTGCGCGCCTGGTACAGCGAGGGCGTCGCCGATTTCCTGGCCCACCGCGCGCTGCTGCGCGACGGCCGCTGGAGCGCCGAGGCCTACGCCGCCGCGCTGCAGCGCCAGCTCGAGCGCCTGCAGGACCTGGCGCCGCGGCCGCTGGACAACGCCACGCTGGCCGCCCGCCTGGGCGCCGAACCGGCCGGCGCGCTGGCCGACCTGCCCGCCGCGCGCGGCGAATGGCTGGCCCTGCACTGGCACGCCGCGCTGCGCGCGGCCGGTCAACCGGGGCTGGAGGCGCTGCTGCGCGGGCTGCAGGTCGGCGCCGCCCAGGCGCGGCGCGAAGGCCCGATCAGCGCGCCGCTGGCCACCCACCGCCTGCTGGCGGCGCTGCGCCGCGTGCTCGACGACCAGGCGATGGCCGACCTGACGCGCTTCATCGACCGCGGCGAACCCTTCGAGCCCGGCCCGACCGCGCTGGGCCCCTGCTTCCAGGGCCGGGTGCAACCCGCGGCCCGCTGGCGCCTGGGCTTCGACGCCGCCTCGCTGACGCGGCGGGTGGTCTCGGGGGTCGAGCCCGGCGGCCCGGCCGAGGCAGCCGGCCTGCGCGACGGCATGGTGCTGGCCGGCCATGCCCTGGTGCCGGGCGATGCCAGCGTGCCGGTGCGGCTGCAGCTGCGCGAGCCCGACGGCCAGCTGCGCGAGCTGGTCTACCTGCCGGCGGCCGAGCCGCTGCGCCAGCGCCTGCGCTTCGCAGCGGTTCCCGGCGCCCTGGAGCAGCCCGCCTGCCAGGGCTGGCTGGGCCTGGGCGCCGAAGCCCAGCGCGCCGCGGCCGCGCCCGGTGCCCGGACGGGCGCGTCGGGCAAGGCGGCGCGCGGGGCCGCGGCCCCGCCGGTCAAGGCCAGCAAGGCCGGCAAGGCAGGCAAGCCGGGCAAGACGACCAAGGCCGGCCAGGCCGTCAAGGCTGGCAAGAGCGGCGCGGCGGCGAAGCCGAAGGCCGGCAAGGCGCGCCCCGCCCGCTGAGCCGGCGGCGCGGCGCCCTTCGCCCCCGCCCGGGCGGCCGGCCGCGGCGGACAATCGCGCCATGCCTGCTCCCGACGTCCCGCCACCGCCCGCCAAGGCCCCCGCCCGCCCGGCCCCCGCCGCCGAACCCGCGGCCGAACCCGCCCGCTTCGTCGCGCTGCTGCACCAGGCCCTGGCCGACGGCAGCTTCGTGCGCCTGGTGCTGGGCAAGCCGCGCCACGCCGCCGGTGAGGACGCGACGCTGGACAAGCTGCTGGCCCGCCGCGTGCTGCTGCGCGGCCAGGACCAGCTCTCGCTGGTCTGGCGCCACCGCACCAAGGACGTCACCAAGAACCTGCCGCTGGCCGACGCGGTGGCCCTGGTCGGCACGCTGCTGGGCGCGCCCTTCCACCACGCCCACCTGGTCACGCGCACGCACGACGTGCAGCTGGCCACCGGCAAGAAGGGCGCCTGGGGCCTGCGCGTGGGCCGGCTGGCCGCGGCGCCGGCCGCGGCCGCGGCGCCCGACGCCGCCGCCCACGACCGCGCCCGCCGCTACGCGCTGACGCTGGACGCGCCCTTCCTGGCCGAGCTGGGCGTCACCGACGCGCAGCACCGGCTGATCCCGGCGATGGCGCGCAAGTGGCGGCAGATCAACAAGTTCGCCGAGGTGCTGGACCACGCCATCGCGCAGTCGCCGCTGGCCGCGCGCGACGCGGCGCAGCCGGTGCGGGTGCTGGACTTCGGCGCCGGCCGCGGCTACCTGACCTTCGCGGTGCACCAGCGCCTGCTGGCCGCCGGGCGCGTGCCCGAGGTCACCGGCGTCGAGCTGCGCGACGAGCTGACCCAGCAATGCAACGACGCGGTGGCCCGGCTGGGCCTGGCCGGCCTGCGCTTCGCCACCGGCGACGTGCGCGACTTCCAGGCCGAGGCCAGCGACATCATGATCGCGCTGCACGCCTGCGACACCGCCACCGACGTGGCCATGCACTTCGGCGTGCGCAGCGGCGCGGCCATCATCCTGTGCTCGCCCTGCTGCCACAAGCAGCTGCGGCCGCAGATGCGCAGCCCGGCCATCCTGCAGCCCATGCTGCGCCACGGCATCCACATGACCGAGCAGGCCGAGATGCTGACCGACGCGCTGCGCGCGCTGCTGCTGCAGGCCGAGGGCTACGACACCCAGGTCTTCGAGTTCATCTCGCCCGAGCACACCGGCAAGAACAAGATGGTGCTGGCCATCCGCCGCGCCCAGCCGCTGCCGGCGGCGCAGCGCGCCGCGCTGCGCGCCCAGGCGGCCGAGCTCAAGGCCTTCTACGGCGTGCGCGAGCAGGCCCTGGAAACCCTGCTGGCGGCCGACGCCCCGGCCGCGCCATCATCGGCCAACCCCGGCGCCGCCGGGCCTGGAGCCGATGATGAGCCCCCCGCAAGACCCGACCCGCAGCCCGGCCCACCGTGAGCTGATGGCCGTGGCCGACGCCGCCGCCCAGGGCGTGCTGGCCGGCCGCAGCGCCGAGATCGAGGCCGCCCGCCGGCTGCCCGACGACATCGCCACCGCGCTGGCCGACGCCGGCCTGTACCGCCTGCTGACGCCGCGCGCCTACGGCGGCCACGAGGCCCCGCCGGCCAGCTTCTTCCTGGTCACCGAGCGCCTGGCCCAGGCCGACGCGGCCGCCGCCTGGTGCGCCTTCATCAGCAGCACCACCGCGCTGCTGGCCGCCTGGCTGCCGCCGGACAGCGCGCGCCGGCTGTTCGCGCCGCCGGGGCTGAAGACCGCCGGCGTCTTCGCCCCGCGCGGCCGCGCCGCGCCCGAGGCGCGCGACGGGGTGCCGGGCTGGCGCGTCAGCGGGCGCTGGGCCTGGGGCTCGGGCGTGGCCAACGCCGACCTGGTCAGCGCCGGCTGCCTGCAGCTGGACGCCGACGGCCGGCCGGTGGCCCTGCCCGAGGCGCTGGGCGGCGGCCCGCGCGTGCTCAGCGTGCTGCTGCCGCGCGCCGCGGTGCAGCGCCTGGACACCTGGGACGCCTTCGGCCTGTGCGGCACCGGCAGCGGCGAGTTCACCGTGACCGACGCCTGGGTGCCGGCCGCGCACGCGGCCTCGCTGTTCGACCCGCCGCAGCTGGACGCGCCGCTGTACCGCTTCCCGGTGTTCGGCCTGCTGGCGGTGGCCATCGCCGCGGTGGCCAGCGGCATCGCCGGCCAGGCGCTGGCGCACTTCGGCGACCTGGCCGGGCGCAGCGTGCCGCAGGCCGGCAGCAAGCCGCTGGCCGCGCGGGCCACGGTGCAGGCCGCCGTCGCCCAGGCCCACGCCCAGTGGCAGGGCGCGCGCCACTACCTGCTGGCCGCGCTGGCCGAGGCCTGGGACGGCGCGCAGGCCGGCCAGCCGCCGTCCGCCGCCGCGCGCGCCGCGATGCGGCTGGCGGCCACCCACGCCACGCATGCGGCCGCCGCGGTGGTGCAGCGGGTGCACGGGCTGGCCGGTGGCGGCGCGGTGTTCGCCGCGTCGCCGCTGCAGCGCGCGCTGCGCGACGTGCACGTGGCCACCCAGCACATGATGGTCGGCGAGTCGACCTGGGAGCTGACCGGCCGCGTGCTGCTGGGCGTGCCGACGAACACCGCGACGCTGTAGCCCCGGGGCCGTCAGAGCGCGTCGCGCGGGCGTGAGCGGGTCGTTCGCAGGCTCTCAGGCGAGCATGCCGCCGTCCACCTCGTAGCAGCCGCCGCTGCAGAAGCGGCTGTCGTCGCTGGCCAGGAACAGCGCGGTGCGCGCCACCTCCTCGGGCGTGCCGTAGCGCCCGGCCGGGATGCGCGAGGCGATCGCCTGCCTGGCGGCGGCCTCGGCGCCGGGGGCGCGGCCGTGCTCGATGGCCCGCATCATCCGCGTCTCGATCGGCGAGGGGTGGATGGTGTTGATGCGCACGCCGCTGGCGCCGGTCTCCAGCACCGCCGAACGCATCAGGCCGACCACCGCGTGCTTGCTGGCCGCGTAGGCCGCCAGGTGGGCGCCGCCGCGCAGCCCGGCCACCGACGAGGTGATGACGATGCTGCCCCCGCCCTGGCGCTCCATCACCGGCAGCGCGTGCTTCAGGCCCAGGAACACGCCGCGCACGTTGACCGCCAGCACGCGGTCGAACATGGCCACCGGGTAGTCGGCGATCGGCGCGATCGCGCCCTCGATGCCGGCGTTGCAGAACAGCACGTCCAGGCGGCCGTGGCGCTGCAGCGTGGCGGCCACCGCCTCGCGCATCTGCGCCTCGTCGGACACGTCGGCGGCCAGCGTGGCCACCCGCGCGTCGCCCAGCTCGGCCTGCGCCGCGGCCAGGGCCGCCGCGTCCAGGTCGACCAGCAGCAGCTGCGCGCCCTCGGCGGCGAACAGCCGCGCGCTGGCCAGGCCGATGCCGCCGCTGCCGCCGGTGATCAGCGCGACCTTGCCGGCCAGGCGGCCGTGGGTCTCGGGCTGGGGGGTGGGCGCGGGGGCATTCGTCATCGTCGGGTCTCCTGGTCGAGTGGCGACCGCGCACTGGCGCACACGCACCGCGGCCGGAAACCCATCTTGCCCCGCCGGCGCCGCACGGCCTGTCGCCTGGGCGCAACCACCGAAAACCGACGCCACAAAGAACAACGGGCTAGCTCTTGTGGAGCTAACCCGTTGATCTAGAACAGCAAAGTTCTGGTGCGGCTGGCAGGAATCGAACCCACGACCCCTTGGTTCGTAGCCAAGTACTCTATCCAGCTGAGCTACAGCCGCGAAGCTCCGCAGTATACACCGCGAACTTCTTGTTGTGCAGGTCCCTGTCGAAAATTTTCGGCGCCCCGCGGCTGGCGGCCCTCAGTCGATCTCGGCGGCGGCACGGCAGCAGGCGATGACGCGGGCCTCGTCGCCCTCGGCCTCGGCCAGCCGGGCCAGCGCGCGCCAGGCACGGCGGCGGGTGCCGGCCGGCAGCGCCGCGTCGCCGGCGGCCTGCTCCAGCGGCGCGCGGGCCTTGCCCCACAGCTGGCGCTCGACCAGCACCGCACCGACGGCGGCCTGCACCGCGGATTCGGCCGGGTAGGCGCGCTGCGCGGCCTCGACGCGGGCCAGCCAGTCGGCGCCCAGGCCGGCGCTGCAGTCGGCCAGCGCGCCGGCGACCTCGGCACGGCCGTCCGCGCCCAGCGGCTCCAGCCGGTCCCACAGCGGGCGCAGCCAGCCGCGGCCGTCGTCGGCGGCGCCCAGCGCGGCGGCGCGGCGCGCAGCGCGCGCGGCCACGTAGGCGTCGCGCTGGTCGGCAGTGTCGAACTGCTGCCAGACGCGGCGCAGCTGGTCGGCGTCGTGCGCGGCCTCCAGCGCCTCGATGGCCAGCGAGCGCAGCAGGCCCTGCGCCGCGGCCGGCGAGAAGGCCTGGTGGTTGGCCAGCAGGCGGGCGGTGTGCAGCGCGTCCAGCGGCCGGCGCTCCAGGCGCGCGGCCTGCAGGCGCAGGCGCAGCGCCTGGGTGCGGCGCGCGGTGCCCGGCGGCAGCTCGGCCAGCAACGCGCTGGCGCGCTCGCCGTCGCGGTCGTCCAGCGCGAACTCGGCGGCCAGCAGCCGTGCGCCGTCGTCCACCGCGGCCTGGCCGGCCCGGCGGCCGCCGCGCAGCGCCGGCTGCAGCAGCTCGTCGCGGCGGCTGCGGTCCTGCAGGCGGTGCAGGCTGCTGGCGGCCAGCAGCTGTGCCAGCGTGCGGAAGACGGCGTCCTCGGCCAGCACCGGCACCTCCGGCTGCACCGCGATGGCCCGCTGCGCGGCCTTGTGGGCGCGGCTGAAGCGCCCCGCCAGGTACTCGGCCTGGGCCTCGCGCAGCGCGGCCTGGGCGGCGCGCTCCAGGCGCAGCGCCCGCCATTCACGCGCCCGCGCCGGCAGGCCGACCAGGCTGCCGACGGCCTGCACCGCGGTCACCGTGGCGAAGCCGATGGCCAGCGCGGCGATCAGGAAGAAGTTCAGCGACAGGTCCAGCCGCCAGCCCGCCCAGTAGACCGAGACCAGGCCATCGTTGTCGCCCAGGGTCAGCGCGGCCACCACGGCGACCGCGAACAGCAGCACCAGCCAGATGACGTTGCGCATCTAGCGTCCCGGATGGCGTCGCAGCGGGGCCGGCGGCCGGGCGGCACGGAGGCGGCGGGTGCGCATCGTCAGCGGCCGGCCTGCGTGGCCGACAGCGCGGCCAGCGTCTCGTCCGGGCGCGGCAGGGCGAGCTGGCGCGCCTGGGCGGCCACCTGGCGCACCAGGTCGGCGGTCAGCACCACGCGGCGGGCGCTGCGGTCGAAATAGCGGTCCAGCGCGGCCTGGGCGTCGCGCAGGTCGGACTGGGCGGTGTCGAACTGCCGCGACAGCAGCGCCAGCCGCGCGTTGAGCAGGCGCAGCTTGAGGTTCTCGCGCAGGAACCAGGCCTGCTCGGGCGCCACCAGCATGGCCTCGGGGTTGTCGATGCGGGTCACGCGCAGCAGGCCGCGCACCTCGGTCCAGACCTGGCCGAGCAGCTGTGCGCTGCGCGCCTGCAACCAGCCCCACCAGAGCGCCGGGCCGCCGGCCGGGGGCGCGGACGCGGCAGCGGCCGCCGCCGCCGATGCCGCCGCCGGCCGCTGCGCGGGCACGGCGCGGGCCACCGGCTGCGCCAGCAGCGGCAGTTCGTCGACGGTGCGCACCGCCTCGTCGAGCTTGATGGTCAGGCTGGCCACGTCGCTGACGGCCGCCGCGCGCACACGGTCCAGGTCGCGCGCCAGCGCGCGGCGCACGCGCTCGACGCGCGGCTGGTTCACCCGCGCCAGCCGCTCCTCGGCCTGGCGCAGCGCGGCGACCATCGGCTCGGTGCTGCCGGTGATCGCGCTTTGCTGCATCGCCACCCGCACCGCGGCGTCGATGTCGGCCAGCACGTTCTCGTCGCGCGAGCGCGACAGCTGCTGGATCAGCTCCTCCAGCTGGCTGCGCTGCAGCGCGGTCTCGGCGACGCGGGCCTCGAGCAGGCCGACCTTGGTCTCGGCGGCGCGGGCCGCGTCCTGGGCCTGCTGGGCCAGGGTGCGGGCCTCGACGGCCTGGCCCTGGCTGTCCTGCTGGCGACGCACCAGCTCCTGCTCCAGCGCCTTGACCCGCTGCTGGCTGAACAGCGCCAGGGTCAGCGCCGCGACGCTCAGCGCACCGGCGACGGCCGGCACGATCCAGCGGCTGTTGTGGCCCGCCGGAGCGGGGCGCGGCGGCGGTGCCGGCGGCACGGCGCCGGGGCTCGGCGGCGCGGGGGGCTCGGTGGCGGGGCGGGTCTCGTTCACGGTCGCAGGCATTGTATCGACGGGCTGCCGGCCGCCCCGGCGGCCCGCCCGGGCCGCCAGCACCACGGCCGCCCGGGCAGCCTCAGGGCGCGCCCGCCGCCAGCGCGTCGGCCACCGCCTGCGGCGAGGGCGCGACCAGGCCGACGCGGCCGAAGCCCAGCGACCGCGCCGCCTCGGCGATGCGCGGGTGGGTGGCCAGCGCGCGCGCGGCCGACCAGTCGGCCCCCGGCGCCAGCGCCGGCAGGTGGCCGGCGGCCTCGCTGCTGCTGAACAGCCAGCAGTGCGCCGCCGGCGCCGCCAGCGCGGCCTGCAGCGCGGCGCGGCCCGCGTCGGACAGCACCGGCGCGGTGCGGCGGTAGGCCTCGACGAAGTGCACGGCCGCGCCGGCGCGGCGCATCGCGTCGGCCAGCCAGTCGCGGCCCTGCTCGCCGCGCACGATCAGTGCCTCGCTGCGCGGCCAGTCGCAGCGCGCCTCGAGCACGGCCCACAGCGCCTCGGAGTCGAAGCGGCCGCCGTCCACCGGCGGCGTCAGCAGCGCCGCCTCGGGCACGCCGGCGCCGCGCAGCGCCTGGCCGGTGCCCGGCCCGGGCGCCGCGGCGATCACGCCGGCGGGCCAGGCCTGGACGGGCGGCCGCAGCGCGAAGAAGCGGCCGACCGCGCCGGGGCTGACGAACATCACCACCGCCAGCGCGCCCGGCTGCGCCAAGCGCTGCCAGGCGGCGTGCACCGCGCCGGTGTCGCCCGGGCCGGCGATGGCCAGCAACGGCAGCGCCACCGCGTCCAGGCCCAGCGCCTGCAGCGCGGCCACCCACTCGTCGGCCTGCGGCTGCGGGCGCGTCACCAGCAGCCGCGGCCGCACGGTGCGGGCGGCGCGGGCATCCACCGTGGCGTCCGCGCTCGACACCGTGGCCGCAACGGCGGAAGGCAGCGGCGCGCCGGACACTCAGAGCTTGGGCGCGACCGCCAGGTAGGTCGCGGCGCCGGCGGCGCGCAGCTGCGCCGCGGCCTGCTCGCCCAGCGCGGTGGCCGCGGCGGTGCTGGCGCCGTCGGCCTGCACCGGCAGCGCGGCCTGCACCCGGGTGCGCAGCAGCGGCTGCACCGTGTCCTCGGCATGGCCCAGCGCGGCGTCGAGCACCAGCGTGCCGTCCTGCCAGACGGCGTGCGCCGCCAGCGGCATGCTGCAGCTGCCGCCCAGCGCGCGCGACACCGCGCGCTCGGCGTGCACCGCCAGCCAGGTGGCGGGGTCGACCAGCTGCGCCAGCTGGGCCCGCAGCGCGGCCGCGTCGCTGCGCACCTCGATGCCCAGCGCGCCCTGGCCGGCGGCCGGGATCATCTGCTGCGCGTCGAAGGTGGCGCGGATGCGCGCGGCCAGGCCCAGGCGCTTGAGCCCGGCGGCGGCCAGCACGATGGCGTCGTAGCCGCCCTCGTCCAGCTTGCGCAGGCGCGTGTCGAGGTTGCCGCGCAGCGGCTCGATGCGCAGGTCGGGCCGCAGCGCCTTGAGCTGCACCACCCGGCGCAGGCTGGAGGTGCCGACCACCGCACCGTGCGGCAGCTCGGCCACCGACGCGAAGCGGTTCGACACGAAGGCGTCGCGCGGGTCCTCGCGCTGCAGCACCGCGGCCAGCGCGAAGCCCTCGGGCAGCTCCATCGGCACGTCCTTGAGCGAGTGCACCGCCAGGTGGGCACGGCCCTCCTCCAGCGCCACCTCCAGCTCCTTGACGAACAGGCCCTTGCCGCCGACCTTGCTCAGCGTGCGGTCGAGGATCTGGTCGCCACGGGTCGTCATGCCCAGCAGGCCCACGGCCAGGCCGAAGCGCGCGGCCAGCAGGTCGCGCACATGCTCGGCCTGCCACAGCGCCAGGCGGCTCTCGCGGGTGGCGATCAGGGTGGTGGCCGGCGTCGCGGCGGAGGAAGATGCGCTCATGGTGGCCCGATTATCGCTAGGCCCTCCGGGGCCACCGCGCCGGCCGCGCGGGCGCGGCCCTGTATCGTCCGACCGCCGACCCGAGGGAGACCCCCGATGAGCCCCAGCCCCCGCGCCGCCCCGACGGCCCGCGGCCGCCGTGCCCCCGCCGCCGCCGCGCCGCGCGACGCCGCCAGCGACGACGCCGCGGCCAAGAACCGCCCGCTGATGGACGACATCCGCCTGCTCGGCCGCCTGCTGGGCGAGGTGATCCGCGAGCAGGAGGGCCAGGCCGCCTTCGAGCTGATCGAGCGCGTGCGCCAGCTCAGCGTGGCCTTCCGGCTGAAACAGGACGCCTCGGCCGGCCGCACGCTGGACCGGCTGCTGAAGAACCTGTCGACCGACCAGACGGTCAGCGTGATCCGCGCCTTCAGCTACTTCTCGCACCTGGCCAACATCGCCGAGGACCGCCACCACGTGCGCCGCCGCGCGGTGCACGAGCGCCAGGGCCACCTGGCCGAGGGCTCGCTGGCGCTGAGCTTCGAGCGCCTGCACCGCGCCGACCTGCGCGCCGCCGACGTGGCCGCGATGCTGCAGCAGGCCTACATCAGCCCGGTGCTGACCGCCCACCCGACCGAGGTGCAGCGCCAGAGCATCCTCGACGCCGAGCGCGCCATCGCCGAGCTGGTCGGCCGCCGCGACGACCTGGGCAGCGAGGCCGAGCGCGCCGAGAACGAGGCGCTGATGCGCGCGCGCATCACCCAGCTGTGGCAGACGCGCATGCTGCGCTACGCCAAGCTGACGGTGGCCGACGAGATCGAGAACGCGCTGAGCTACTACCCGGCCACCTTCCTGCGCCAGATCCCGCGGCTGTACGCCGAGCTGGAGGCGCTGATGCCCGGCCACCCGGTGCCGCCCTTCCTGCGCATGGGCCACTGGATCGGCGGCGACCGCGACGGCAACCCCAACGTCACCGCCGACACGTTGCGCATGGCGCTGGCGCGCCAGGCCGAGGTGGCGCTGCGCTTCTACCTGACCGAGGTGCACGCGCTGGGCGGCGAGCTGTCGATCAGCCAGATGCTGGCCGGCGTGACGCCGGCGATGCAGGCGCTGGCCGACGCCTCGCCCGACCGCAACCCGCACCGCGAGGACGAGCCCTACCGCCGCGCGCTGGTCGGCATCTACGCCCGGCTGGCGGCCACGCTGCACGCGCTGACCGGCACCGAGGCGCTGCGCCACGCCGTCTCGCCGCAGGATCCGTACGCCGGCCCCGAGGCCTTCCTGGCCGACCTGCAGGTCATCGCCGACAGCCTGGCCAGCCACCATGCCCAGGCCCTGGTGGCGCCGCGCCTGGCGCCGCTGATGCGCGCGGTGCAGGTCTTCGGCTTCCACCTGGCCACGCTGGACCTGCGCCAGAGCAGCGACCAGCACGAGGCGGTGGTCGCCGAGCTGCTGGCCACCGCCCGCCTGCAGCCCGACTACCCCGCGCTGGACGAGGACGCCCGCGTGCAGCTGATGCTGGGCCTGCTCAACGACGCGCGGCCGCTGCGCGTGCACGGCGCGGCCTACAGCGCGCTGGCCCGCGGCGAGCTGGCCATCTTCGAGGCCGCGCGCGAGGCGCTGGCGCGCTACGGCCGCCAGGCGCTGCGCCACGGCATCATCAGCCACACCGAGTCGGTCAGCGACCTGCTGGAGCTGCTGCTGCTGATGAAGGAATGCGGCCTGCTCACCGGCACGCTGGACGAGGGCGCGCGCAGCGCGCTGATCGTCGTGCCGCTGTTCGAGACCATCGCCGACCTGCGCCAGGCCGAGCCCATCATGCGCGCCTTCTACGCCCTGCCCGGCATCACCGCGCTGGTGCAGCGCAGCGGCGGCGAGCAGGACATCATGCTGGGCTACAGCGACAGCAACAAGGACGGCGGCTTCTTCACCAGCAACTGGGAGCTGTACCGCGCCGAGCTGGCCCTGGTGGGCCTGTTCGGGCCGCTGCGCGCGTCCCACGGCATCACGCTGCGCCTGTTCCACGGCCGCGGCGGCACGGTGGGCCGCGGCGGCGGGCCCAGCTACCAGGCCATCCTGGCGCAGCCGCCGGGCACGGTGAACGGCCAGATCCGGCTGACCGAGCAGGGCGAGGTCATCGGCAGCAAGTACGCCCACCCCGAGATCGGGCGGCGCAACCTGGAGACCCTGGTCGCCGCGACGCTGGAGGCCACGCTGCTGCCGGCCGCCGGCGGCCAGGCCGGCCCGCCCAAGGCCTTTCTGCAGGCCGCGGCCGAGCTGAGCGCGGCCAGCTTCGCCGCCTACCGCAAGCTGGTCTACGAGACGCCGGGCTTCACCGACTACTTCTTCGCCGCCACGCCGATCCGCGAGATCGCCGAGCTCAACATCGGCAGCCGCCCGGCCAGCCGCAAGGCCACGCGGGCGATCGAGGACCTGCGCGCCATCCCCTGGGGCTTCAGCTGGGGCCAGTGCCGGGTGGCGCTGCCGGGCTGGTGCGGTTTCGGCTCGGCGGTGCAGGCCTGGCTGGGCGAGGGCGCGCAGCGCGACGAGCGGCTGCAGCTGCTGCGCAAGATGCACCTGCGCTGGCCCTTCTTCCGCACCCTGCTGTCCAACCTGGACATGGTGCTGGCCAAGAGCGACCTGCGCATCGCCGCGCGCTACGTCGAGCTGGTCGAGGACGCCCGGCTGGGCAAGCGCATCTTCGCCGCCATCCAGGCCGAGTGGACGCGCGCCCACGAGGCGCTGGCGCTGATCACCGGCGAGGCCGAGCGCCTGCAGAGCAACCCGGCGCTGGCGCGCTCGATCGCCCACCGCTTTCCCTACCTCGACCCGCTGAACCACCTGCAGGTCGAGCTGATGCGCCGCTACCGCAACCGCCGCGACGGCGACCCCGGCACCGAGCGCCTGCAGCGCGGCATCCACCTGTCGATCAACGGCATCGCCGCGGGGCTGCGCAACACCGGTTGAATCAGCCCCCCGCGGCCGCCAGCGCCTCGCGCACCGCCGGCAGCTGGCGGCGCGACACGGCCAGGCGGTCGCCGTTGGCCAGCAGCAGCTGCCAGCCCTCGTGGCCGTCGGCCTCCTCGGCGCGCAGCAGCTCGCGCACCGCGGCCAGCGCCACCACGGCGTTGCGGTGCACGCGCAGAAAGCCCGGTCCCAGCCGCGGCTCCAGTTCGGCCAGCGACTTGTCCAGCGTCCACTCGCCGCGCTGGCTGCAGAGCGTCACGTACTTGTCGCCGGCACGCAGGTAGAGCAGTTCGTCCAGCGGCACGCGCAGCACGCGGCCGCGGTCGCTGACCACCAGCACCGGCGCCGCCGCGGGCGCCGCCTCGGCAGCGGCGGCGGTTGCGGCGGTGGACGCCGGCCCCGGCGCACGGCGCAGCGCGGCGCGCTGCAGCGCGGCCTGCAGGCGGTCGCGGCGCACCGGCTTGGTCAGGTAGTCCAGCGCCTCGACCTCGAAGGCCTGCAGCGCGTGCTCGCCATGCGCGCTGACGAAGACCACCGCCGGCGCCTGCGGCAGGCGGCGCAGCGCGTCGGCCAGCTTCAGCCCGCTGCCGCCGGGCATCACGATGTCCAGCAGCAGCAGCTCGCAGGGCGTGTCCTGCACCCGCTGCAGCGCCTGGCCGATGTCGCCGGCCTCGGCCACCACCTGGGCGCGCGGCGCCGGGCAGGCCTCGACCAGCGCGCGCAGCCGCGCCCGCGCCAGTGGCTCGTCGTCGACCACCAGCACGCGCAGCGCCGCCGCGCCCGTGCTCACAGCGGCACCTCGATGCGGGCATGGAACTCGCCGTCGGCGACCCAGGTGCGCAGCGTGCCGGCCAGGTCGTGCAGCAGGCGCAGGCGCTCGGCCACGTTGGCCAGCGCGATGCCGGCGCCGGGCCGGCCCGGCTCCTCGGGCAGGGTGTTGACCACCTCCAGCTCGGCCATGCCGCGCGCGGCCCGGCTGCGCACGACGATGCGACCGCCGCCCAGCGCCGGCTCCACGCCGTGGCGCACCGCGTTCTCGACCAGCGGCTGCAGCACCAGCGGCGGCAGCTGGGCGGCGGCGGCGGCCGGGTCCAGGTCCCAGCTCAGGCGCAGCCGGTCGCCGAAGCGCAGCTGCTCGATGGCCAGGTAGCGCCGCGCCAGGTCGATCTCGTCGTCCAGCGTCACCGCGCTGCCCGGCTCGGCCAGCGCGACGCGGAACAGCTCGGCCAGATCCTCCAGCACCAGCTCGGCGCGCTGCGGGTCGACCTGCACCAGCGCCAGCGCGGTGTTCAGCGCATTGAACAGGAAGTGCGGGCGGATGCGCGACTGCAGCTCGGCCAGCCGCGCGCCGGCCTCCACCGGCTGCGCCGCGGCGGCGCGCAGCCCCAGCCAGCGCCACACCGCGCCGGCCAGCGCGGCGCCGACGGCGGCACTGCCCAGCGCCGCGGCCGGCGCGGCCGGCGCCAGCCCCAGCAAGGCCAGCAGCGCCCAGGCCGGCAGGGCCGCGGCAGCGCCCAGCGCGGCCAGCCCGGCCACGCGCGCGGCGGCCGCCCAGCGCGACAGCAGCGGCCGCAGCGCGCAGGCCGCGACCAGCCAGACCAGGCCGCCGGCCAGGCCGGCGAAACCGCCCACCGACGCGCGCAGCAGCGCGTCCAGCGCGCTGGCGGCCTGCGGCAGCCCGGCCAGCGCGCCGGCGGCGGCCAGGGCCAGCAACACGCGCAGGCCCAGCGCCGGCCGGCACAGGTCGAACTGCGCGAGCAGGCGCGCCTGCTCGCGCGCGCGGGTCTCGTACCGGGGGTCGAAGCGGCTGGCCTCGAACTGCGACTGCGGCCCGGCGCCGCGCATGCGCAGCGTGTCCGGCCACAGGCTGGGCGCGCGCGAGTCGTCGCCGCCAGGCTCGGGTGCGAAGGGGTCGGGAGACGGTGCCATGGGCCGGCCGCCGGGGCGGGCATCGAGCGCCGGACGACCCGGCAGCGCGCCGGATAATACGGGCTTGCCCGCGGCGCGCGCCGCCGCCCCCTCCCCTGACGAGCCCCACCCGATGTCCGGCAACCCCCTCGACCGCAAATCCCAGGCCTGGTCGGCCCTGTTCTCCGAGCCGATGAGCGAGCTCGTCAAGCGCTACACCGCCAGCGTCGACTTCGACAAGCGCCTGTGGCAGGCCGACATCGCCGGCAGCCTGGCCCACGCGGCCATGCTGGCACGCCAGGGCATCATCGGCGCGCAGGACCTGGCCGACATCCAGCGCGGCATGGCGCAGATCGGCGAGGAGATCGCCAGCGGCGCCTTCCAGTGGAAGCTGGAGCTGGAGGACGTGCACCTGAACATCGAGGCGCGGCTGACCCAGCTGGTCGGCGACGCCGGCAAGCGCCTGCACACCGGCCGCAGCCGCAACGACCAAGTGGCCACCGACGTGCGGCTGTGGCTGCGCGGCGAGATCGACGCGCTGCTGGGCCTGCTGGCCGACATGCAGCGCGCGCTCGTCGACGTGGCCGACAAGAACACCCAGACGGTGATGCCCGGCTTCACCCACCTGCAGGTGGCCCAGCCGGTGAGCTTCGCCCACCACCTGCTGGCCTACGTGGAGATGTTCGCCCGCGACGCCGAGCGCCTGGCCGACGTGCGCAAGCGCGTCAACCGCCTGCCGCTGGGCGCCGCCGCGCTGGCCGGCACCAGCTACCCGCTGGACCGCGAATCGGTGGCCCGCGCGCTGGGCTTCGAGGCGTTGAGCGAGAACAGCCTGGACGCGGTGAGCGACCGCGACTTCGCGATGGAGTTCCTGGCCTGGGCCAGCATCACCATGGTCCACATCAGCCGCCTCGCCGAGGAGCTGGTGCTGTGGATGAGCCAGAACTTCGGCTTCATCGACCTGGCCGACCGCTACTGCACCGGCTCGTCGATCATGCCGCAGAAGCGCAACCCCGACGTCGCCGAGCTGGCGCGCGGCAAGAGCGGCCGCGTCGTCGGCCACCTGGTGGGCCTGATCACGCTGATGAAGGGCCAGCCCCTGGCCTACAACAAGGACAACCAGGAGGACAAGGAACCCTTGTTCGACACGGTGGACACGCTGGCGGGCACGCTGCGCATCATGGCCGAGATGGTCGCCGGCATCGTCGTCAAGCCGCAGGCGATGGAGGCCGCGGCGAAGAAGGGCTACGCCACCGCCACCGACCTGGCCGACTACCTGGTCAAGAAGGGCCTGCCCTTCCGCGACGCCCACGAGGTGGTGGCCCACGCCGTCAAGCTGGGCCTGCAGCGCGGCGTCGACCTGGCCGAGCTGAGCCTGGACGAGCTGAAGGCGCTGCACCCGCTGGTCGGCGACGACGCGCCCGGCGTGCTGACGCTGCGCGGCTCGATGGACGCGCGCAACGTGCGCGGCGGCACCGCGCCGGCCCAGGCCGCGGCCCAGATCGCCCGCCACCGCCAGCGCCTGGGCTGAGAGTCTGAGAGTTTTTCGCTCATGCCCGCTCGTCACGCCCCAAGCCGCCCGCTCGTCGTTGCAAATGCTCGCCATAGCCCGGGCTATGGCTGCGCTTTGCGCCTAGATCGGTCGGCTTGGGGCGCGCCGCTCGGCCACGATCGAAATCCTCTCAGCCTCTGAGCCCGCACGCGGAACGCCGGCAGGCGTTCCCGAGCCACCCAATCCCGCCGCTCAGTCCGCAAAGCGCAGGCGGGTGGCCTCCAGCACCGTGCGGTCGGCCGACAGCACGCCCTCGACGCGCAGCCGCTGGCCGGCCTGCAGCTGGGCCAGCGTGCCGCCGTCGACCCGCAGGTCGCTGCGGGCCAGGCTGATGCGCACGCCGCGCAGCACCAGGCTCAGGCCCGGCAGGTCCAGGCTGTCGACGGTGCCGCTGAGCTCGAAGCTGCGCACCCCGCTGCCACGCACGCTGACCTGGCTGGCCACCAGCACGCCGCTGCGCAGCACGCCCGCCACCTGCACCCGGGCGCCCACCTGCACCGTGCCGCTGACCTGCGCGGAAGCGCTGTCGACGACCACGCTGCCGACGACGAAGCGGGTGGCCGACAGCACGCTGCCCACCACGCCCTCCAGCCCGGCACCGTCGCGGTCGGCCGGCGCGCTGCTGTCGTCGTCGTCGCGCGCCTGCACCTCCCAGCGGCCGCCGTCGGCGGCGCGCAGCTCCAGCCGCACCTGGCTGCCGGCGCTGAGCCCGCCCAGGCTGGCCCCGGCGGCCAGCGCATAGCTCTGCCCGCCCAGCGTGACGCGGCCCCCGGCGGCGTCCACGCTGGCCACCGGGCCGGTGACGCGGTTGGCCGTGCCCCCGGCCGGCGCGATGCGCGTGGCGCGGAATGCGCCCGCGCTGGCGTCGTAGAAGCCGTAGACCTCCAGCCGCTGGCCGGCGGCCAGCCCGGCCAGGCCGCCGCCGAGCCGGGCGTCGACCACCGTCTCGTCGCTGACCAGCACGGTCTGGCCGAGCAGGCTCAGCCGGCCGCCGGCCAGGTCCGGCGCGGCGTCCAGCGGGCCGACCAGCGCGCGCCGCGTGCGCACCGACTGCGCCACCGCGGCCTGCACGCCGCTGGCGTCCGAGCTGATCGCGCCGGCGCTGACCTCGACCACCATGCCCAGCGCCAGGTCGTCGCTGGCCAGCGCGTTGCCGTCGTCGTCCAGGCGCTGGGCGCTGCGCTCGTCGTAGTGCACGCCGTTGACGATGATCGAGCCGAAGCCGCTGATCGTGCCGGACGCGAAGGAGCCGGTGCCCTCGCCACCGACGCCGCTGCCGCCGCCGCAGCCCGGCATCGCGGCCAGCAGCAGTGCGCCCAGCGCGGCCGCCAGCAGCGCCGCGGCGAAGGACGCCAGGTCGGGCAGGTAGCCGAGCAGGCGCTGGCGCAGCGCGCTGCGGCGGCGGCCGGCGCCGGAGACAGGGGGAGGGGTCATGGCGCAGGCTCGTCGTTGGCGTCGGCCGCCGGCGGCGCGGCCGACGCCTGGGTCCGGGCGTGGGTGTAGAGGCCCAGGCGCACGCGGTGGCGCGGGCCGGGCGGGGCGGCGGCCGCGGCGTCGCGCGCGACCATGGCCTCCAGCGCCGGCACCATCTGCGTCAGCAGGGCCTGCCACTGCGCGCGCACCAGGGTGCGGAACTCGGCCATCGACGCCTCGCCCAGGCCGTCGGCAAAGATCGCCTGCTCGAAGTGGCGGCGGTTGTCGTGCAGCAGGTTGTCCACCGCGGCGGCCAGGTGGGCGCCGACGTTGCGGCCCAGCGCGCCCAGCATCGCCGCGCTGTCGCCCTGCGGCACGAAGGCCTCGCGCACCAGGCGCACGGTGTCGCGCTCGCGGTCGTGGGCGGCCAGGCCCAGGCGCAGCAGCTCGTCGAGCAGGCTGCGCGGGTGCACGTCGCGGGTGATGGCCTGGGCCAGCGACTCGAAGCTGGGCGCCGGGCCGCTGCGCGGCAGCTCGGCCGGCGAGCCGCGCAGGTCGCCGTACAGCGGGTTGGTGCGCCAGTGGTTGAACAGCTCGCTGGCCTGCGAGCGCGCCGGCGGCGGCTGCTGCGCCGCGCCCTCGCGCAGCGCCTCGAGCAGGCGCGCCGCCTCGCGGCGGTGGATGCCGGTGGTGGTGGTGATGCGGCTGACCCGGCGGTGCGGCGGCAGCGCGGCGTGGTGGCGCTCGGCCTCGGCCACCAGGGCCTGCTTGAGCAGCTCGTCCAGCGTCGCGTGCGTCACCCCATGGGCGACGGCGAGCTGCGCCAGCGGCGCCAGCAGCTCGCGCAGCGCGCTGCTCAGCGCGTCGGTGGGGGTCGGAGGGGCGTCGCTCACGGCTGGGGGCTCGCGCGGTGGGGGCCGGGCCGGCATGGTAAGCCGCCCCGGCACGCCACCCGGACGGTTCAGGTCTCGAAGCGGATGCGGCTGGCCTGCACCAGGGTGCGGGTGCTGCCGACGCCGCCGCGCACCTCGACGCGCGCGCCGACGACCAGGCCGGCGGCCGTGCCGTCGACGTACTCGACGGTGCCGGCGTAGCTGACCGTGACGCCGCGCAGCGTGAAGGTCTGCGCCGCGCTGTCCACCGCGGTGATCGCGCCGTGCAGCTCGAAGTGGCGCGTGCGGCCGGCGCTGGCGTCGGCACGGGCCGGCTCGACGCGGGTGGCCACCAGCACGCCGCTGGCGTTGACCGTGCCGTGCACCTCGACGCGTGCGCCCAGCACGATGCCGCTGCTGCCGTCGGGGAAGGTCGCGGCGCTGGCGTCGACCACCAGGCCGTCGATGCTGAAAGCGGTGGCCGAGGTGAAGGCGGTGATGCTGCCGCGCACCTCGGTGGCGGTGCCCGTGGCCACCGTGGTCGCCGCGCCGCGCAGGCCCAGGCTGGTGGCCTGCCAGAGCCCGGCCGCGGCGTCCAGCGGCGTGGTCGCCAGCGTCACGCGCAGCAGCACGCCGTCGGCCAGCGTGGCCGGCACGAGGGCGCTGTCCAGGCCGGCGTAGCTGATCGTCGCGCCGCCGATCTGGAAGGTCCTGGCCGTGGTGTCCAGCGCGGCCACGGTGCCGCGCAGCTTGTAGGCGGTGGCGCTGGCCTTCTGCTCGATGCGCGTGGCCACCAGGTGGCCGGTGCTGGCGTCGGTGGTGCCGTGGACCTCGACGAGGTCGCCGGCCACCAGGCTGGCGATGCCGGCCGACAGGCTGTCGTCCAGCACCGTGGTGTCGCTGACGTCCACCGTCTGGCCCAGCGCCACCAGCGACAGGCCGTCGGCAGCGACGCTGGCCACCGGCCCCAGCAGCTGGGCGCCGACGCGCAGCGCGTGGGCGCGGGCGTTGCGGCTGTCGTCGATGCTGCCGCTGCTCACCTCGACGCTCATGCCCAGGCCGAGCACCTGCTTGCGGCCGTCGTCGTCGAGGGCGTCGACACCGCTGTCGTCGAAGCGCACGCCGTTGACGATGACCGAGCCGAAGCCGGTGACCGTGCCCTGGGTGAGCACGCTGGCCGTGCTGCCGGTGCCGGACGAGGTGGTGCTGCCGGACGTGGTGCCGGTGGTGGTCGCGCTGGTGGCGGCATCACCGCCGCCACCGCCACAGGCGGCCACGAAGGCGCTGGACACCAGCGTGGCCAGCGCAGCGCGGCGCGAGCAGGCGGTCGGAAGGCGAGAGGAAGTCATCGGGACATCTCCTGTCGGGAGGTTGCGGGACCCAGTATATGTGCCAGTTGCACATTTAATTCCGACAAGTGGTGTGTCCCGTTGCAAACGGCACACGCCTGCGCCCTTCCCGGGGCGCCGTGCGCCGCGCCGTAACATGCCGCCATGCCCGCCCCCAGCCGCCGGCGCTGGATCGCCCACCTGGACATGGACGCCTTCTATGCGTCGGTCGAGCTGCTGCGCTACCCGGAGCTGAAGGGCCAGCCGGTGGTCATCGGCGGCGGCCGGCGCCACCAGCCCGAGCTGCTGGCCGACGGCACGCGGCGCTTCGCCACGCTGGCCGGCTACACCGGCCGCGGCGTCATCACCACCGCCACCTACCCCGCGCGCGACCTGGGCGTGCACAGCGGCATGGGCCTGATGAAGGCCGCGCTGCGCGCGCCGCAGGCGGTGCTGCTGCCCACCGACTTCGAGCAGTACCGCGCCTACTCGCGCCGCTTCAAGGCGGCGGTGGCCGAGATCGCCCCGGTGATCGAGGACCGCGGCATCGACGAGATCTACATCGACCTGAGCGAGCTGCCCGGCGCCCAGGAGGCGGTGGCCCACGACCCGCACGGCGGCGTGCGCGCCATCGCCCGCGACATCAAGAACAACGTGCAGCGCGCCACCGGCCTGACCTGTTCGATCGGCGTGACGCCGAACAAGCTGCTGAGCAAGATCGCCAGCGACCTGGACAAGCCCGACGGCCTGACGCTGCTGACGGAAGCCGACATCCCCGAGCGCCTGTGGCCGCTGCCGGTGCGGCGCATCAACGGCATCGGCCCCAAGGCCGGCGCCAGGCTGGCGGCACTGGGCATCGAGACCATCGGCCAGCTCGCCGCCTGCGAGCGCGGCTGGCTGGTCGAGCGCTTCGGCCGCAGCTACGGCGCCTGGCTGGCCGACGCCAGCCACGGCGTCGACGAACGGCCGGTGGTCACCCACAGCGAGCCGGTGTCGATGAGCCGCGAGACCACCTTCGAGCGCGACCTGCACGCCAAGCGCGACAAGGCCGAGCTGGGCGGCGTGTTCACCCGCCTGGCCGAGCAGGTGGCCACCGACCTGCAGCGCAAGGGCTACGCCGGCCGCACCATCGGCATCAAGCTGCGCTTCGAGGACTTCAAGACCGTCACCCGCGACATGACGATCGAACAGCCCACCGCCGACGCCGCCACCATCCGCCTGGCTGCCGGCCTGTGCCTGAAGCGGGTGGACCTGGCGCGGCGCATCCGCCTGCTGGGCGTGCGCGTGGGCAGCCTGCAGCGCGCGGAGCGGGCCGGATAATTACCTACTTGGACAAGTATTGACCATGGACGTAATATTCCGTCCATGTCACCGACGCCGCGCGCGCTGATCCTGAACCTGCTGCTGGGCGCCCAGGCCCGCGGCGGCGGCGTGCTGGGCGTGCGCGAGCTGCTGGCCGCCTGCGCCCTGTTCGGCCTGCCCGAGAACAGCGCCCGCGTGGCGCTGACGCGCGGCGTGGCCGCCGGCCTGCTGGCCACGCCGCGGCGCGGCCAGTACGCGCTGGGCCCGCAGGCGCGGCCGCTGGCCGACGCGGTGGGCCACTGGCGCCAGATCACCGAGCGGCTGAGCGAATGGACCGGCGGCTGGGTGGCGGTGCACGTGGGCGCCACCGGCCGCAGCGACCGCCCGGCGCTGCGCGCCCGCGAGCGCGCCTTCGGCCTGCTGGGCCTGGCCGAGTTCGAGCGCGGCCTGCACCTGCGGCCCGACAACCTGGCCGGCGGCGCCGCTGCGCTGCGCGCCCAGCTGCGCGCCCTGCTGCAGGACCTGTGGCCCAGGGGCGCCGAGCCCGGCACCGTCTTCACGCTGCACGACCTGGACGCCGCCGACAGCGCCCGCGCCCGCGCGCTGTGGGACGGCGCCGCGCTGGACGCCGTCTACCGCGACACCACCGCCCGCCTCTGCGCCTGGCTGGACGCCGCCGACACACTGCCGCTGGACCGCGCCGCGCGCGAGGCCTTCGGCCTGGGCCACGAGGCCATCCACACCCTGGTGTTCGACCCGCTGCTGCCCGCGCCGCTGGTCGACGCCGACGCCCGCGCCCGCTTCATCGCCACCGTGGCCCGCTTCGACGCGGCCGGCCAGGCGATCTGGCAGCGCTTTCTGCACACGGCGCGCCGCCCGGCGTCCGACCCGCCCCCCACCGACGCGCCCCAGCCCGAGGAGACCGACGATGAACGCGCCTGAACCGCTGATCCTGCCCCCCACCGCCGCTGCTGCCGCGGCCGACGCCGAGCGCCCCTTCCTGGCCGACACCCACGCGGTGCACAACATCGGCCACGAGCTGGTCGACTACGACATGTACGGCCAGGACGCGGCCCTGGTCGAAGCGGTGCGGCGCGAGGGCGCCGGCTGGGCCGAGCCCTCGCTGGCCGCCTTCGGCCGGCTGACCGGCTCGGCCGACTACCAGGACCTGGGCGTGCAGGCCAACCAGAACCCGCCGGTGCTGGACACCCACGACCGCTTCGGCCGCCGCGTCGATCTGGTGAAGTTCCACCCCGCCTACCACCAGCTGATGCGCACGGCCATCGAGCACGGCCTGCACGCCAGCCCCTGGACCGAGCCGCGCGCCGGCGCCCAGGTCGCCCGCGCCGCGCACTTCTACCTGCAAAGCCAGGTCGAGGCCGGCCACGGCTGCCCGATCACCATGACCTTCGCCGCGGTGCCGGCGCTGCAGACCACGCCGGCGCTGGCCGCGGCCTGGGTGCCGAAGATCACCGCCCGCAGCTACGACCCGCGCAACGTGCCCGACGCACAGAAGGCCGGCCTGACCATCGGCATGGCGATGACCGAGAAGCAAGGCGGCTCGGACGTGCGCGCCAACACCACCCGCGCCTTCCCGGTGGCTGCGGCCACCGGCCCGGGCGCGGCCTACGAGCTGGTCGGCCACAAGTTCTTCGTCTCGGCGCCGATGTGCGACGCCTTCCTGGTGCTGGCACAGGCGCCGGGCGGGCTGAGCTGCTTCCTGCTGCCGCGCTGGCGGCCCGACGGCACCAAGAACCCGCTGCAGGTGCTGCGCCTGAAGCGCAAGATGGGCAATGTCTCGAACGCCAGCAGCGAGACCGAGCTGCGCGGCGCGCTGGCCTGGATGGTCGGCGAGGAGGGCCGCGGCGTGCGCACCATCATCGAGATGGTGGCGATGACCCGCTTCGACTGCATGATCGGCTCCACCGCCGGCCAGCGCGCCGCGGTGGCCCAGGCGCTGCACCACTGCGGCATCCGCTCGGCCTTCGGCCAGGTGCTGAACCAGCAGCCGTTGATGCGCAACGTGCTGGCCGACCTGGTGCTGGAGCACGAGGGTTCGCTGGCGCTGACCATGCGCATCGCCCGCGCGCTGGACACGCGCAGCGACCCGCACGAGGACGCACTGGTGCGCCTGGTCACCGCGGTGGGCAAGTACTGGATCTGCAAGCGCACGCCGCAGCACGCCTACGAGGCGATGGAGTGCATCGGCGGCAGCGGCGTGATGGAGGACAGCCCCTTCCCGCGCCTGTACCGCGAGGCACCGGTCAATGCGATCTGGGAGGGCAGCGGCAACGTGCAGTGCCTGGACGTGCTGCGCGCGATGCAGAAGTCGCCCGAGGTGGTCGGCGTGTTCTTCGCCGAACTGGCCAAGGCCCGCGGCGCCAACGCCGCGCTGGACCGCTGGGTGGCGGCGCTGCAGGCCGAGTTCAAGGACCTGTCCGACCTGGAGTACCGCGCCCGCGGCGTCGTCGACCGCATGGCCCTGGCCATCCAGGCCGCGCTGCTGGTGCAGCACGCCCCGGCCGCGGTGGCCGACGCCTTCTGCGCCTCGCGCCTGGCCACCCAGGGCGGCAGCCACAGCCAGTACGGCACCCTGCCCCGCGGCGTGGACTGCGCCGCGATCATCGAACGGGCCACGCCGCAGGCCTGATCGCCGGAGTTCCTCCGCTCTTGCGCTCGGAGTACCGCTGGCGGCGCTTTGCTGTCCTTGCTTGCTGAGGTCAGTGCGAGCGCGGCGACCAGTACCCGGCCCGCGCTCACATTGGGGCGGTCGGCGCCTGCGGCGCCGACTCCGCTGCGCTGCGCGCGCCAGGGTCGCGCCGCGCAACACCACCGAGGCACGCGGACGAGAAGCCCTCGCGTGCGGAGATGGTGCCGCAAAGCGGCGTCGGGGCCCGCTGCGGCGCGCCTGGGAGGCGCCGAGGAGCGCAGGCCGGCTGGCCAGCGCGGCGGCGCAGCCGGCGCGCCACGTCAACCGACTCGGCGTGCTTGTCCGAGCGCAGCGGCTGCGCAGCAGGCGCGTAGCGAGTTGCACGCCGGGCCAGCCGGCCGAGCACCGCAGGGCAGTCGGCGCGCAGCGCCGACCGCCTCCGTGAAGCGCCGCAGCGGGCCCCGACGACGCTTTGCCTTCGCGCAGACCGACGCAAGCCCTCGCCGCGCCTCAGACCGTCGGATACGTCCCCGGCAGCAGGATGCTGCTGTCGACCTGCTCGATGCGGGTGCGGCCGCAGAAGGCCATGGTCAGGTCGAGTTCCTTGTGGATGATCTCCAGCGCCTTGCTGACGCCGGCCTCGCCCATCGCGCCCAGGCCGTAGAGGAAGGCGCGGCCGATGTAGCAGCCGCGGGCGCCCAGCGCGCGGGCCTTCAGCACGTCCTGGCCGGAGCGCACGCCGCCGTCCATGTGCACCTCGATCTTCGAGCCCACCGCGTCGACGATGGCCGGCAGCGCGCGGATGCTCGACTCGGCGCCGTCCAGCTGGCGGCCACCGTGGTTGCTGACGATCAGCGCATCGGCGCCGCTGTCGGCGGCCAGTTTCGCGTCCTCCACGTCCTGAATGCCCTTGAGGATCAGCTTGCCGCCCCAGCGCTTCTTGATCCACTCCACGTCGCCCCAGTTCAGCTGCGGGTCGAACTGCTTGTTCGTCCACTCCGACAGGCTGCCCATGTTCTCCACGCCCGAGACATGGCCGACGATGTTGCCGAACTGCCGACGCCGCGTGCCCAGCATGCCCAGGCACCAGCGCGGCTTGCTGGCCATGTTGATCAGGTTGGGCAGGGTCAGCTTGGGCGGTGCCGACAGGCCGTTCTTCAGGTCCTTGTGGCGCTGGCCGAGGATCTGCAGGTCCAGCGTCAGCACCAGCGCGCCGCACCTGGCGGCCTTGGCGCGGTCGATCAGGCGCTCGATGAAGCCGCGGTCGCGCATCACGTAGAGCTGGAACCAGAACGGCTTGGTGGTGTGTGCGGCGACGTCCTCGATCGAGCAGATGCTCATCGTCGACAGCGTGAAGGGGATGCCGAACTTCTCTGCCGCCCGGGCGGCCAGGATCTCGCCGTCGGCATGCTGCATGCCGGTCAGCCCGGTGGGCGCGATGGCCACCGGCATCGCCACGTCGACGCCGACCATGGTGGTGGCGGTGCTGCGGTTCTCCATGTTCACCGCCACGCGCTGGCGCAGCTTGATGGCCTGGAAGTCGGACTCGTTGGCGCGGTAGGTGCCCTCGGTCCACGAACCGGAATCGGCGTAGTCGTAGAACATGCGCGGCACGCGCCGCTGGGCCAGGCGGCGCAGGTCTTCGATGTTGGTGATGACGGTCATCGCGGTGCTCTCCTCGGATCGCGCATGCTAGCGGCGCGGGCCCGGGGCGGCCGGAAAACGCGTCAGCCCAGGCCGGAAAGCCATTCCGCCGCCTCGGCCTGCGCCTGCGCGCATTCGGCGCGCAGCCAGCGGGCGAAAGTGGTGGCCGGGCTGTCGTCGCCATCGTCGTCGAAGGGGCGCAGCAGGTAGGGCAGCGTGGCCGGCGCGCTCAGCGCGAACAGCGGGCGCAGCGTGCCGCTGGCCAGCCAGGGCCGCGCCAGCGTGGGCCGCGCCAGCGCCACGCCCTGGCCGCAGACGGCGGCCTCCAGCGTCAGCCCCAGGTCCACCAGCTTGGGGCCGCTGGCCGGCTCGGGCCAGTCCAGCCCGGCGGCGCGGAACCAGGGCGTCCAGGGCTCCAGCGGCGTGCGCAGCAGCGGGGCGCGGGCCAGGTCGGCCGGTGTGCGCAGCGGGCCCAGGCGGTCCAGCAGCGCCGGCGCGGCCACCGGCAGCACGCGGTCGTCCAGCAGCGGCGTGCCGCTGCCGGGCTCGCCGGCGCGCACCTCCAGGTCGGTGTCGTGGCCGGGGCTGTCCAGGTAGGGGATCGACAGCAGCAGCTCCAGCTCGATGTCGGGGTGGGCGCGGGTGAAGCCCTCCAGCCGCGGCACCAGGATCTGCCGCGCGAAGGTGGGCGGGGTGGTCACGCGCAGCCGGCGCACGCGCTGCGCCGGGCGCTGGTGCAGCGGCACCGCGGCCAGCAGGCCGAGCGCGGCGCGCACCTGGCCCAGGTACTCCTTGCCGGCGGCGGTGGGCTGCAGCGCCTTGCCGCCGCGCTGCAGCAGCGGCGTGGCCAGCAGGTCCTCCAGCGCCGAGACGCGCTTGCTGACCGCGCTGGCGGTGATCGCCAGCTCCTCGGCCGCGCGCTCGAAGGTGCCCAGGCGCAGCGCGGCCTCGAAGGCGCGCAGGCCGTCGATCGAGGGGAAGCGCAGGTCGGCGCTGGGCGGTGCCGGCATCGTGCCGACGCGGGCCCGGGGAGCCCGGGCGTTCAGCTGCAGCTGCTGCCGCCGCAGCCGGAGATGGCGTCGGCCGTCTCCAACGGGCGGGCGCACTGGCCGGTGGCCGGGTCGAAGCCGACGCTGTCCAGGTGCTGGGCCAGCGCGGCGTCCATCTGCTGCGCGTGCTGCGGGAACCAGATCGCCAGCTCGCCCACGGCCAGGCGCAGCGGCTCGAAGTCGGGCTGGCCGTTCTCGGTGTTCTCGCCGCGGGCGCGGCGCGCGCATTCCTGCATCACGCCCAGCACGGCCTGGTGCTGGAAGGCGTGGCAGTTCTCGGGCGCGAAGCCGGAGGCCGCCATCCAGCGGTCTTCCTGGCCGAAGTGGCCGACGGTGTGCTCGACCAGGGCGTCGAAGGCGGCCAGCAGCGCGTCCTCGGGGCCGGCCAGCGCGGCCTCGGCGGCGGCCAGCAGGTCGACGAACTCCTCGTGCGTGGCGTCCATCTGCGGGTGCTGCAGGGCGAGTTCGTCGGTCCAGGTCAGGGTGCTCATGGCGGCGGCGGGGGTCGGTCGTGCGAGGGCGCAAGGGTAGCAGGGCCGGCCCGGCGGGGCTTGTGGCGGGTCAAGCCGCGGGCTGGCCGCGCGGCGCGGCGGCCGGGCCGGAGCGGCTAGCATGCGGCCATGCCGCTGGACCCGACCGCGCTGATCGCCCCCCGCCCGCTGTGGCAGCGCGTGCTGTGGTCGGCGGCCGGCGTGCTGGCGCTGGTGGCGGGCATCGTCGGCATCTTCCTGCCGCTGCTGCCGACCACGCCCTTCGTGCTGCTGGCCGCGTTCTGCTTCTCGCGCGGCAGCGCGCGCGCCGAGCGCTGGCTGCTGGAACACCCGCGCTTCGGCCCGCTGATCCGCGACTGGCGCCTGGCACGCGCGATCCCGCGCCGGGTCAAGCACCTGGCCTGGGCCATGATGGCCCTGGGCTCGGCCGTGGCGGCCTGGGTGCTGCCGGCGCGCATCGCCTGGGTGCCGGCGGCCTGCTGCGCGGCCGTGGCCGTCTGGATGTGGCGGCTGCCGACCCGGCTGGCCGACGGGCGCATCGTGCGGCACTGAGGGCCGCGGCGCCGCCGGCACCGTCCCGCTTCAGGCGCCGGCGCCGTCCAGCAGCGCCAGCGTGCGCGCATCGCGCCGGCCGCCGTACCAGCGTTCCAGCAGCGCGCCGTAGCCCGGCTCGCCCGGGTCGGCGCGCTCGAACAGCGTCAGGCAGGACGCCAGCTTCAGCGCGTCCACCGGGCCCAGCACGCCCCCGGGCGTGGCCGCCGGCGGCAGTGCCCGCAGCAGGCCGACGGCGTGGCGCAGCCGCGGCCCCAGCAGCGGATGGGCGGCGTAGGCCCGCGCCTCGGCCAGGCCGGACAGCCCGTAGTGCTGCGCCAGCGGGCTGCGGCCCAGGCCGCGCAGCTGCGGGAAGACGAACCACATCCAGTGCGTGCGCTTGGCGCCCGCGGCCAGTTCGGCACACACGCCGTCCCAGTCGCAGCGTTCGCGCTGCGCGTCGACGAAGCGCGCCAGGTCCTCACCGCCATCGGCCATGGCCGCGATGATGCCGGCGCGCCGGCCTGCCCACCCCTGCACGGCCCACCCAAATGCATCAGGGTTAACCCTCAAATCGGCGTTTGCAAGGGCGATGATCGGGCCTAGAGTGGGTCCGACGCACCAGGACCGACGATGACCCTCCAGCAGCTCTCCGCCGTCAAACGCTGGCACATCAGCCACCACCGCCAGGGCACGCTCGAGTACCAGGTCTGGGACCTGCTGCTGGTGTCCTGGGTGATCGGCTTCGTCGGCCTGCCGCCGGCCATGGTGCTGGCGCCCGAGGCAGGCGGCGCCGCCTGCCTGGCGCTGTTCCTGTCACCCACGCTGTACGTCGCGCTGCGCCGCCGCCTGCACCGCCGCGGCCGCCTGCGCTGCGACTGGCTGGACAGCGCGGTGCGCCGCTGAGGCGCCGGGGCGCCCTCGGCGCTCAGCCGCCGGCCGGCGGCAGCGGGTCGTGCAGGTGCTGGCGCGCCTGCTCGGCGCTGTCGTAGAGCTGCGGCGCCACGCCGCGCGCGGCCAGCGCCCCGCCCAGCTTGGCGCGCAGAAAGGCCGAGGTGGTGTAGCGCGTCACCCCCAGGTAGTGGCGGTCGACCAGGCTGCGCACCATCGCCGCCCAGTCGTCGGTCAGCGCCGGCGCCAGCTGGAAGTGGTCGTAGTTGACCACCGCCCACACCCGCCCGCCCAGCGGCGCCAGCGCGCGCTCGATGGCCGCGCGCACCCGCGCCAGCGCCTCGGCGCTGTCGACCGCCAGGTGCTCGAAGTCGACGAACAGGGTCTGCGACGCGGCGTCGAAGTGGAAGCGCGCGTCCAGCGGCTGGTCCAGCAGGCGCGCGCGCAGGCCCAGCGGCGCCTCGGCGAACAGCGCGGCGGCCATCGCCGGCGGGCCGGGCGGCTGCGGCGGCAGGCCGGGGGCGAAGTCCATCCAGGCCAGCACGTCGGCGGCCAGGTCCAGGCCCGGCGCCAGCTCCAGCAGTTGCAGGCCGTCGGCGTGCAGCGCGAAGACGGCGCGCTCGGTCACGTAGAGCACGCGCTGGCCGCGGCGCAGCGCCTCGCGGCCGGAGAAGGTGACCTGCTCGACCGCGCGCAGGAACTTGCGCTGCGGCCGGCCGCCGGCCTCGGCCAGGAAGCTGCCGACGAAGACCACGCAGCGCGCGTTCTGGCTGATGTTGATGAAGCCGCCGGCGCCGGCCAGGCGCGGGCCGAAGCGGCTGACGTTGACGTTGCCCTCGGCGTCGACCTGGGCCATGCCCAGGAAGGCGATGTCCAGGCCGCCGCCGTCGTAGAAGTCGAACTGGTAGGGCTGGTCGATGATGGCCTGGGTGTTGACCGCGGCGCCGAAGTTCAGCCCGCCGGCCGGGATGCCACCGATCACGCCGGGCTCGGCGGTCAGCGTGATCAGGTCGATCACCCGCTCCTCGGCGGCCACCGCGGCCACGCCCTCGGGCATGCCGATGCCCAGGTTGACCACCTGGTTGGGCCGCAGCTCCAGCGCGGCGCGGCGGGCGATCACCTTGCGCGGCCCCGGCGGCATGGCCTGCACCGCGCCGGCGGGCACGCGCAGCTCGCCGGCGAAGGCGGCGCTGTAAGGCTCGGCGAAGGTCTGCGGGTGGTACTCGGGCCGCTCGGCCAGCACCACGCAGTCCACCAGCACGCCGGGCACCTTGACCTGGCGCGGGCTCAGCGTGTGCGCCTCGGCCAGGCGCTCGACCTGCACGATGACGATGCCGCCCGAGTTGCGCACCGCCATCGCGATGGCCAGGGCCTCCAGCGTCAGCGCCTCGCGCTCCATCGTCACGTTGCCGTCGGTGTCGGCGGTGGTGCCGCGGATGAAGGCCACGTCGATCGGGAAGGCCGGGTAGAACAGGCAGTCCTCGCCGTTGACCGGCATCAGCTGCACCCGCGGCGTGGTGCTGCGCGCGTTGACCGCGCCGCCGCCGTGGCGCGGGTCGACGAAGGTGCCCAGGCCGACCTTGCTGAGGTGGCCGGGGCGGCCGGCGGCGATGTCGCGGAACAGGTGCGAGATCACCCCCTGCGGCAGGTTCCAGGCCTCAATCTGCCCGGCCACGGCCAGCGCCTGCAGCTTGGGCACCAGGCCCCAGTGGCCGCCGATGACCCGGCCCACCAGGCCGGCATGGCCCAGGTGGTTCAGGCCGCGCTCGCGGCCGTCGCCCTGGCCGGCGGCGTAGACCAGGCCCAGGTCGCGCGGGTGGCCGGTGGCCAGGTAGCGCTGCTCCAAGGCCACCGCCAGGTTCTCGGCGAAGCCGATGCCGACGAAGCCGCCGGTGGCCAGCATGTCGCCGTCGGCCAGCAGGGCCACGGCGTCGGCCGCGCTGACCACCTTGCCGCGCGCGCCCGAGCGCAGGGCCTGCAGACGTTCGTGGGCGCTGGAGCCGTGGGTCATCGCGGGGGCGGCGCGGCCGCGCCGGTGTCGGTGGGCGTGGCGGGGCTCAGGTCTTGGGCAGCGTGACGCCGCGCTGGCCCTGGTACTTGCCGCCGCGGTCCTTGTAGCTGGTCTCGCAGACCTCGTCGCTCTCGAAGAACAGCACCTGGGCGCAGCCCTCGCCGGCGTAGATCTTGGCCGGCAGCGGCGTGGTGTTGCTGAACTCCAGCGTCACGTAGCCCTCCCACTCGGGCTCGAAGGGCGTGACGTTGACGATGATGCCGCAGCGCGCGTAGGTGCTCTTGCCCAGGCAGATGGTCAGCACGTTGCGCGGGATGCGGAAGTACTCCACCGTGCGCGCCAGCGCGAAGCTGTTGGGCGGGATGATGCAGACGTCGCTCTCGATGTCGACGAAGCTCTTCTCATCGAAGTTCTTCGGGTCCACCACCGTGCTGTGGATGTTGGTGAAGACCTTGAACTCGCGCGCGCAGCGGATGTCGTAGCCGTAGCTGCTGGTGCCGTAGCTGACGATCTTGTGGCCGTCGGCCGACTGGCGCACCTGGCCCGGCTCGTAGGGCTCGATCATGCCGTGCTGCTCGGCCATGCGCCGGATCCACTTGTCGCTCTTGATGCTCATCGCGCGTCCTTCTGGGGTGGGCGGATTCTAGGCAGGCGGGGCGCCGGCCCGTCCGGCGACGGGTCGGTCAGCCCGTCGGCCGCGGCCTGCAGCGCCGCCAGGTCCAGCAGCTCGACCGTGCCGTAGTGCAGCGCCAGCCAGCCGCGCGCGGCCATCGCCCGCAGCGCCGGGTTCACGCTCTGGCGCGACAGGCCCAGCATCTGCGCCAGGCGCTCCTGCGGCAGGCGCAGCAGGCGGCCGGGCTGGCGCTGCTGCGTGCCGTAGCCGCGGGCCAGCAGCAGCAGGCGGCGCGCCAGGCGCTGTTCCAGCGTGCCGCGGCCGCTGTCCTCCAGCGCCTGGAAGCTGGCGCGCAGCTTGGTGCACACCAGCCGCGCCAGGTCGCGCCAGTGCGCCGGGTGGGCGGCCAGCCAGTCGCGCAGCGCCCCGGCCGGCACCAGCAGCAGCGCCGTGGGGCCGTCGGCCTCGGCGTCGTGGGTGCGCGGGCCGCCGTCGATCAGCGCGATCTCGCCGAACCACTGGCCCGGGCCCAGCGTGGCCAGCAGGCGCAGCTCGCCGTCGGCCGTCAGCGCGCCGACCTGCAGCGCGCCCTCGGTGACGCAGCACAGGCCCTCGGACCCGCTGCCGCGCGCGAACAGGCGCTCGCCGGCGGCCAGCCGCAGCGGCTGGGCCAGCGCCAGCAGCGCCTGCTGCAGCGCGGGCGGGCAGCTGGCGAACCAGTCGTCCCGGCGCAGCAGGGCCCGCAGCGCCTCGGGCGGGTCGGACATGGGGTTTCCCGGCAGTTTGATTGTCGGAATTTTGACAGTTTCCGAGGCCCCCTGCGGCCTAGCATCGCGGCTCATCCCCCGCCCGGAGACCGCCATGGCCGCCAGCCCCCTGCGCCCCGCCAACGACCTGCTGGTGCAGTACGCCGAGTACCACCGCGACCGCCGCAACATCGTCAGCCACTTCGTCGGCATCCCGCTGATCGTCTTCGCCATCGGCGTGCTGCTGGCGCGCGCCAGCGTCGGCGGCTTCAGCGCCGCCTGGATCGTGTGGGGCGGCGCCACGCTGTGGTACCTGACGCGGGGCCAGGTGGTGCTGGGCGTGGCGGTCAGCGCGGTGAACGCCGGGCTGATCGCGCTGGCCGCGCCGCTGGCCGCCGGCAGCCTGGCCGGCTGGCTGGCCTGGGGCGTGGGCAGCTTCGTCGTCGGCTGGATCATCCAGTTCGTCGGCCACTACTACGAAGGGCGCAAGCCGGCCTTCGTCGACGACCTGGTGGGCCTGCTGGTCGGGCCGATGTTCGTCACCGCCGAGTGGCTGTTCGCCGCCGGCTGGGGCCGCGAACTGGCCGCCGAGATCGAGCGCCGCGCCGGCCCGACCCGGCTGCGCGACCTGACCCGCCCCGCGCATTGAGCGCCGACGCCTCGCCCCGCCGCGGCGGGCGCCCATGGCGCCTGTTGCGCGGGTGGCGCCGGGGGCTGGCCCTGCTGGCGGGCGCAGCCGCCCTGGCGCTGCTGGCCGGGGCCGCGTTCGTCACGGTGCAATGGCAGCGCCGGCCCGACCTCGGTGCCTACCGCCCGCTGACACTGCCGGCGGCCGGCCCGGCCAGCCCCGGCGCGCTGCGCGTGCGCTTCGCCGGCGTGTCCACGCTGGTCTTCGACGACGGCGAGACCGCCTGGATGACCGACGGCTTCTTCAGCCGCCCCGGCGCCTGGCCCACCTTCACCGGCCGCATCGCCCCCGACCCGGCCGCCGTCGACGCGGCGCTGCAGCGCCTGGGCGTGCAGCGCCTGGCCGCGGTGGTGCCGCTGCACGCGCACTACGACCACGCGCTGGACGCGCCGCTGGTCGCCCGGCGCACCGGCGCGCTGCTGGTGGGCTCGCCGTCAGTGCGCATGGTGGGGCTGGGCCAGGGCCTGCCGGACGCGCGGATCCGCGTCGTGCGCGATGGCGAGCGGGTGCAGCTGGGCCGCTTCACGCTGCAGTTCATCGCCTCGCGCCACAGCCCGACGCCGCTGACCGACGGCCTGCACGTCGACACCATCGACGCCCCGTTGGTGCCACCGGCGCGGGCCGACGCCTGGGCCACCGGCGAGACCTGGAGCCTGCTGGTGCACCACGGCGGCCGCAGCCTGCTGGTGCAGGCCAGCGCCGGCTTCCGGCCCGGGGCCCTGGCCGGCCAGCGCGCCGAGACGGTGCTGCTGGGCATCGGCACGCTGGGGCGCAAGGACGCGGCCTACCGCGACGCCTACTGGCGCGAGACCGTGGCCGCGGTCGGCGCGCGGCGCGTGCTGCCCATCCACTGGGACGACTTCTGGCAGCCGCTGCCCGCGGGCGACGCGCCGCTGGCGCCGATGCCGCGCCTGCTCGACGACGTCGATGGCGCGCTGGACGACCTGCGCCAGCGCGGCGCCACCGCCGGCGTGGCCCTGCAGCTGGCACCGCTGTGGCAGCCCTTCGACCCCTTCGCCCCCGCCCCCGCCGCCGCCGCCCCGTCGACCGCCAAACCATGAACGCCACGCCGCCCGCCACCCACTCGACCCCGACCTCCGGTGCGGCCGCCACGCCCGTGCTGGTGATGGGCGCCGGCAGCATCGGCGGCTGGCTGGGCGGGCGGCTGCAGGCCGCCGGCGCGGCGGTGCACTTCGTCGGCCGCCCGCGCATGCTGGACGCGCTGCGCCGCGCCGGCCTGACGCTGACCGACCTGGACGGCGGCTGCCTGCAGCTGCCCGCGGCGGCACTGCGGCTGCACGACCGGGTGCCCCCGGGGCTGGCCCCCGGTCTGGTGCTGCTGTGCGTGAAGAGCGGCGCCACCGCCGCCGCCGCGGCCGAGCTGGCGGCGGCGCTGCCACCCGGCACCCCGGTGCTGTCGATGCAGAACGGCCTGGGCAATGCCCCGGCCGCGCAGGCCGCGGCGCCGGGGCTGCGCGTGCTGCCGGGCATGGTGCCGTTCAACGTCGCCGAGCTGGGCCCGGGCCGGCTGCACCGCGGCACGACCGGCCAGCTGGCCGCGCAGGACGACCCGGCGCTCCGCGCCTGGCAGCCGCTGTTCACCCGCGCCGGCCTGCCGCTGGCGCTGCACGCCGACCTGGCGCCGGTGCAATGGGGCAAGCTGCTGCTGAACCTGAACAACGCGGTCAACGCGCTGAGCGGCCAGCCGCTGCGCGCCCAGCTGCTGGACCGCGACCTGCGCGCCTGCACCGCCGCGCTGATCGACGAGGCGCTGGGCCTGCTGGCCCGCGCCGGCATCCGCCCGGCGGCGCTGTCACCGCTGCCGCCGCGCTGGCTGCCGGCGGTGCTGCGCCTGCCGACGCCGCTGTTCCGCCTGCTGGCCGCGCGCATGCTGCGCATCGACGCCCAGGCCCGCTCCAGCATGGCCGACGACCTGGCGCTGGGCCGGCCGACCGAGGTCGACGCGATCCAGGGCGAGGTGCTGCGCCTGGCCGCGCGCCTGGGCACCACGGCGCCGCGCAACACCCGCATCGCCGCGCTGGTGCGGGCCTGGACACAGCGGCCGCGGCCGCTGGACGGTGCGGCGCTGCGCGCCGCCCTCGGCGTCTAGCCAGCGGACCGCCCGCCGACGGGCAGCCGTGGCGCGGGGCCGCGCCGGCCTCAGAGGCTGAGAGGATGTCGATCGTGGCCGAGCGGCGCGCCCAAAGCCGGTCGATCTAGGCGCAAAGCACAGCCATGGCTCGGGCCATGGCGAGCATTTGCAACGACGAGCGGGCGGCTTGGGGTGTGACGAGCGGGCATGAGCGAAAAACGCTCAGCCTCTCAGCCGCCGGCCGGCGTCTCCAGCCGGTGCGTGGCGCCGGCGTACTGGCCCAGGCGCTTGACCAGCAGCGGCAGCGCCTCGCGCAGCTGCGCGGCCAGCGTGTGCGGCGGGTTGATCAGGAACATGCCGCTGCCCAGCATGCCGAAGCCGCGCTCGTTGGGCGGCGCCACCGTCAGCCGGGCGTGCAGCCAGCCCTTCTTGGCCTGGGCGTCGGCCACCGCCTTCAGGCGCTGCGGCAGCTGGGCCGACTCGCGCAGGTCCAGCTGCGGGTACCAGACCAGCACCACGCACTCGGCGAAGCGGGTCAGCGCCTCGCGCGCGGCGGCCACCACCGCGGCGTAGTCGGTCTTGATCTCGTAGCTGGGGTCCATCAGCAGCAGGCCGCGGCGGCTGGGCGGGGGCAGCTGGGCCTTGATGCCGGCGAAGCCGTCGCCGCGCTGCACCTGCACCTGGCGGTCGCCGTCGAAGGCCTGGGCCAGCAGCGCGTGGTCGCTGGGGTGCAGCTCGTACAGGCGCAGCTGGTCCTGCTCGCGCATCAGGCCGCGGGCGATGCAGGGCGAGCCGGGGTAGACGGCCAGCGCGCCGTCGGGGTTGGCCGCGCGCACCTGCTCGCGGTAGTCGTGCAGCAGCGGCGGCAGCGGCGCGTCGTCCCACAGCCGGGCGATGCCCTGGCGGTACTCGCCCAGCTTGCCGGCCTGCTCGCCCTGCAGCGCGTAGGCGCCGGCGCCGGCGTGGGTGTCGACCAGGCGCCAGGCCTTGTCCTTCTGGTTCATGTGGCGCAGCGCGGCCACCAGCACGGCGTGCTTGAGCACGTCGGCGTGGTTGCCGGCATGGAAGGCATGGCGGTAGGCAAGCATGGGGCCGCACTGTGCCACGCCGGCGCCGCGCTTCCGCCCGCCACCGGCGGCGGCCGGCGGACCGGGTCCCGATTAACCCGGATCAAACTTGAATCCGGATTCGCATATTTCTATGATCCGACGGCCTCCGGGCGCCGCTGCCTCGGCCTGTGCGCCCGCCCGCCACCGTACCGCCGGAGCCCGCATGCACGCCGCCCCCTACGACCGCATCCCCCTGGTGAAGGGCCTGCCGCTGGTCGGCAACCTGCCCAAGTTCCTGCGCGACCCGCTGGCCAACGCCCGCTCGCTGGAGGTGCATGGCAACGTCGTGCGCTCGCGCACCTTCTTCGAGACGGTGACGCTGCTGGGCCCCGAGGCCAACCAGTTCGTGCTGCACGACCGCGAGGGCAACTTCTCCAACCGCGGCGGCTGGCAGTACTGGATCGACGCGGTGTTCCCCGGCGCCATCATGGCGATGGACGACCCGCAGCACAAACACCACCGGCGCATCATGCAGGGCGCGTTCAAGCGCTCGGCGATGGCGCGCTACGTCGAGGACATGGGGCCGGTGATCGCGCAGGCGGTCGCCGCCTGGCCGGCCGGCCGGCTGCAGGTGTTCCCGGCGGTCAAGTCGCTGACGCTGAACATCGCCGCGCGGGTGTTCATGGGCATGCCGCTGGGCGCCGAGGCCGACCGCATGAACCAGGCCTTCATCGACACCGTGGAGGCCTCGCTGGCGCTGATCCGCAAGCCGCTGCCGCCGCTGGGCATGTGGCGCGGCGTGCGCGCCCGGCGCTACCTGGTGGGGCTGATGCGCTCGAAGATCGCCGAGAAGCGCGCCACCGAGGGCCCCGACCTGTTCAGCCAGCTGTGCCACGCCCGCGGCGAGGACGGCGAGCGCTTCAGCGACGACGAGGTCGTCAACCACATGATCTTCCTGATGATGGCGGCGCACGACACCACCACCTCGGCGCTGACCACGATGTTCTACAGCCTGGCCCGACACCCCGAGTGGCAGGAGCGGCTGCGCGCCGACGCGCAGTCGCTGCCGGTGGACCAGCTCGGCTTCGACGATCTGGCCGCCTGCGAGCGCATCGAGTGGACGATGAAGGAGTCGCTGCGCATGTACCCGCCGCTGACCTCGATCCCGCGCAAGGCGGCGCGCGACTGCAGCTTCGGCGGCTTCCAGATCCCCAAGGGCACGCCGGTGGGCATCTCGCCGATCCACACCCACCACATGCCCTCGATCTGGACCGACCCGCACCGCTTCGACCCCGAGCGCTTCTCGCCGGCGCGCGCCGAGCACCGCAAGCACCCCTACGCCTTCCTGCCCTTCGGCGGCGGCGCGCACCTGTGCATCGGCCAGCACTTCGCCGACATGGAGGTCAAGAGCGTGGTGCACCAGGTGCTGCGCCGCTGGCGCCTGAGCGTGCCCGACGGCTACCGCATGCCCTACCAGCTGGTGCCCATCGCCAAGCCGCGCGACGGGCTGCCGATGTCGCTGCAGCCGCTGTGAGCGGCGCCGCCGCCGCGCCCGGTCAGGCCGCGGCGCTGCCGATGGCGGCGAGGAACACCCGCGCCAGCTCGCGCTCCAGCGCCGGGTCGTGCAGGCGCAGCGGGCCGGCGTCGTGCAGCACGGCCTGGGCCAGGGTGGCGAAGACCATCTGCGAGGCCACGCTGACGCGGCGCCGCAGCACGGCAGGCGGCAGCTCCGCCAGGTCGGGCGCGAGCAGCTCGTGGACCCAGGCGTCGACCTGGGCGCAGATGCGGCCGAAAGGCTCCCAGTACAAGGCGGTGCGCGCCGGGTCGCTGACCGAGGCACGGAAGATGCCCTGGTGCTCGCGGTGCACCTGCACCAGCCAGGCCATCAGCAGCGCAACCTTGCGCGCCGGCGCGGCCCGGCGCATCGCCGACGAGGCCAGCAGCCGCTGCAGCTCGTCCAGGGCCGACAGCGTGGCCTCCCGCGCCAGCGCGGCGAACCAGGCGTTCTTGTCGTCGAAGCGGGCGTAGAACGAGCCCACCGCCACGCCGGCGGCCGCGGCCACCTGGGCCACCGACAGCGCCGGCAGGTCGTGGGTCTTCAGCAGGGTGCGGCCGGCGGCCAGCAGCGCCTGCTGCTTGTGCAGGCTGCGCGCCTGCTTGGCCGCGCGCACGCCGGCGGCCGGCGGCAGGGCCGCGGCCATGCCGGCGCCGGAACGGGGAGCACGCGATGCCATGCCGGCATCATGCCACCCGGGCCGGCGGGTCCGGCCGGGGGGCCGGGGGCTTGCCGCGCGCGCCCGTCAGTCCAGCGTGATGCCCAGCTGGGTGGCCAGCGCGATCCACTCGGCCGAGTCCTGGTCCCACTCGCGGCGCACGTCGGCCGGCTTGGTCACCGGCAGGTTGGGGATGCCGAACTGCTCGCGCAGCGCCTTGAGCTGCGGCGTGGCCGAGGCCTCGCGCACCGCGTCGGCCAGCTTGTCGAGGATGTCGCGCGGCGTGCCGGCCGGCGCGGCGAAGGGCAGGTAGCCCTCCAGGCCGAACACCGGCGCGGTGAAGCCCTGCTCGACCAGCGTGGGCAGCTCGGGCAGGCGCGGCGTGCGCACCTTGCCGGTGGCGCCGATGGCGCGGATGGTGCCCTTCTGGATGTGCGGCATCATGCCCTGCACGCTGCCCACCGCGGCCTGGATCTGGCCGCCGATCAGGTCGACCAGCATCGGCGCCTCGCCGCGGTAGTGCGCGACGACCATGCTCGACAGCTTCTCGCTCTTGCTGACGACGTCGCCCAGCATGTGCGCCCACGAGCCCGAGCCGTAGGTGCCCCAGCCCACCGGGTGGGTCTTGGCGTAGGCGATCAGCTCCTTGAGGTTCTTCGCCGGCACGTTGGCATTGACGGCCACCAGCAGCGCGCCGCTGGGGAACAGCGCGATCGGATCGAAGTCCTTCACCGGGGTGTAGGGCAGCTTCTTGTACAGCACCTTGGCCTGCCAGGTCGGCGTGGAGGTGGTGATCAGCAGCGTGTAGCCGTCCGGCGCGGCCTTGGCCACCTCGCCGGCGCCCACGGTGCCGCCGGCGCCGGTCTTGTTCTCGATGATGAACTGCTGGCCGAACTTGCGCGACAGCGCGTCGCAGTAGGCGCGGGCGTAGGCGTCGGTCAGGCCGCCCGGCGGGAAGGGCACGACCACGCGCACCGACCGGCTGGGCCAGGCTGCCTGCGCCTGGCCCGCGGCGGGCAGCAGGGCGCCGGCCGCGGCCGCGGCGCCGCCGATCAGCAGGCGGCGGCGGTCGGCATCGGCCGGGGCGGAAGAAACGATCGGATCGCGGGCAGACATCAGGACAGGCTCCGTCAGGACAGGGGACAGGGGACAGGGCGGCGGTGCCGGGCACCGCGGCAGGCGTGCCGCGGTGGGCATCGGGCCCTTCACGCGGCGCCCTGGAAGATGCCTGCCCCGGCGACTCGGTTCCCCCAGGGATTACCCGCAGCCGCGCCAAGCATTGACGCCCAGCAGCCAGGACGCTAAGGTCCACATCACCATGTGCTGCCACCCGACCGCCACTGCCCGCACGATGCGACGCCGCGCTCGACGACATCGTTGAGCGGGATCGTCTGCACCGGGCCGGGCTGCCGAATGGCACGCAAGGCACCCACCGAGGCCACGACACCCGTCGTGGCCTTCGTCGTTTCTGGGCCGGCCCGCCGGCCCCGCAGCACCGTCCAGCCATGGCGGGGTGGTCCCGGACCCACCCTCCCCCTCCTTCGCGCAAGCACCCAAGGACCGCCATGACCGAACACACCGCCCTGCCCCCGTCCGACGCCCCGCCGCCGCGGACGACCTTTCCGCCTCCCGGCCTGATGCACCTGGGCCCGCGCCCGCCGCAGGTCTTCGTGCGCGGCCAGGGCGCCTGGCTGTGGGACGACGCCGGCCGCCGCCACCTGGACTGGGTGCAGGGCTGGGCGGTGAACACGCTGGGCCACGCGCCGGCGGCGGTGGCCGACGCGCTGGCGCGCCAGGCCGGCACCCTGCTGCAGGCCGGCCCGGGCTTCTACAACGACCGCGCGATCGCGCTGGCCCAGCGCCTGGCCGCGCTGAGCGGGCTGGAGCGCTGCTTCATCGGCACCAGCGGCGCCGAGGCCAACGAGGGCGCGATCAAGCTGGCGCGCAAATGGGGCCAGCGCCACAAGGCCGGCGCGGCCACGGTGCTGTCCTTCGGCGGCAGCTTCCACGGCCGCACGCTGGCGACCATGGCGGCCAGCGGCAAGCCCGGCTTCGCGCGCCTCTTCGCGCCGGCGGTGCCGGGCTTCCGCCACCTGCCCTTCAACCGGCTCGACGGGCTGGCGGCGGCGCTGGCCGAGCCCGACGTCTGCGCCGTCATCGTCGAGCCGGTGCAGGGCGAGGCCGGTGTGGTTGAGGCCGCGCCGGGCTTCCTGCCGGCGCTGCGCGCGCTGTGCGATGCGCACCGCGTGCTGCTGGTGGCCGACGAGGTGCAGACCGGCATCGGCCGCTGCGGCACGCTGTTCGCCCACACGCAGTGGGACGTGCAGCCCGACATCGTCACGCTGGGCAAGGGCCTGGGCGGCGGCGTGCCGGTGGGTGCGGTGCTGGCGCGCGAGGCGGTGTGCTGCCTCGAGCCCGGCGACCAGGGCGGCACCTACCACGGCAACGCGCTGGCCTGTGCCGCGGCGCTGGCGGTGCTGGACGCGGTGACCGCGCCGGGCTTCCTCGACCAGGTGCAGGCCGCGGGCGAGCAGCTGGCCGCCGGCCTGGCGCGGCTGGCGGCGCGCCACGGCCTGGGCGGGCCGGGCGCGGTGCATGGCCGCGGGCTGCTGCGCGCGCTGCAGCTGCCGCCGGGGCTGGCCTCGGGCCTGCTGGCCGACGCGGCCCGGGCCCCGGCCGGCGGCGGCGACGGCCTGCTGGTCAACCCGGCGCAGCCGCAGCGCCTGCGCCTGATGCCGGCGCTGAACACCCGGGCCGACGAGGTCGAGCACGGCCTGGCGCTGCTGGACGCGGCGTTGGCCGAGGTGGCGGTACCCGCGGCCTGAGGCCGCCACGCCCACGGCGACGCGGGCGCGAAACGACGACGGCGGCCCGCGGGCCGCCGTCGCTCAGGTGCCCGGGGCGCTCACTCGCCCAGGTAGGCGGCGCGCACCTTGGGGTCGTCCAGCAGGGCCTTGGCCTCGCCGCTCATGGTGATCTCGCCCGAGTCCATCACGTAGCCGCGGTCGGCCAGGCCCAGGGCCCGGCTGGCGTTCTGCTCGACCAGCAGGATGGTGGTGCCGCGGCCGTGGATGTCGGCGACGACCTCGAAGATCTTGTCGACCATGATCGGCGACAGGCCCATGCTGGGCTCGTCGAGCAGCAGCACCTTGGGCCGGGCCATCAGCGCGCGGCCCATGGCCAGCATCTGCTGCTCGCCGCCGCTCATCGTGCCGGCCAGCTGCTGGGCGCGCTCCTTCAGCCGCGGGAAGATGCCGAAGACCTTGTCGATGTCGGCCTGCACCTCGTCGTCCTCGCGGATGTGCGCGCCCATCAGCAGGTTCTCGACGATGGTCATGCGGGTGAAGGTGCCGCGGCCCTCGGGCACCATCACCAGGCCCTGCTTGACCAGGTCCCAGGGGCCCTGGCCCTTGATGCTCCTGCCCAGGTAGCGGATGTCGCCGTCGGCCACCGGCTGGGTGCCGGTGACCGCCTTCAGCGTGGTCGTCTTGCCGGCGCCGTTGGCGCCGATCAGCGAGACCAGCTCGCCCTGGCGCACCTGGAAGCTCGCGCCCTTGACCGCCTGGATGCCGCCGTAGGCCACCTTCAGCCCGCTCACCTCGAGCAGGACGTCCTTGTCGTTTGCCATGTCTGTCGCGTCCTGCGGGGTCAATGCGCCTTGTGACCGGCGCCCAGGTAGGCCTCGATCACCTTCTCGTTGCGCTGCACGTCGGCCGGCGTGCCCTCGGCGATCTGCTTGCCGTAGTCCAGCACGGTGACGCGGTCGCACAGGCCCATCACCAGCTTGACGTCGTGCTCGATCAGCAGGATGGTGCGGCCGTCCTTGCGGATGCGGTCGATCAGCTCGCGCAGCACCACCTTCTCGGTGGCGTTCATGCCGGCGGCGGGCTCGTCCAGCGCGATCAGCTTGGGATCGGTGGCCAGGGCGCGGGCGATCTCCAGGCGGCGCTGGTCGCCGTAGGACAGCGTGCGCGCCTTGTAGTCGGCGTAGCGGCCGATGCCCACGTAGTCCAGCAGTTCCTGGGCGCGGGCGGCGATGGCGGCCTCCTCGGCCTGGAAGCCGGGCGTGCGCAGGATGGCGCCGACCAGCCCCGAGCGGCTGCGCACGTGGCGGCCGACCATCACGTTCTCCAGCGCGGTCATCTCGGCGAACAGCCGGATGTTCTGGAAGGTGCGGGCGATGCCGGCCTTGGCCACCTCGTGCACGGCGGTCGGCTTGTAGGGCGCGCCGCCGAGGTGGAAGCTGCCGGCGTCGGGCGTGTACAGCCCGGTGATGACGTTGAAGAAGGTGGTCTTGCCGGCGCCGTTGGGGCCGATCAGGCCGTAGACCTGGCCGGCGCGGATGGTGATGCCCACGTCGGACAGGGCCTGCAGCCCGCCGAAGCGCTTGGACACGCCGCTGACGTTCAGAACGATGTCGCTCATGCTCTCGTCCCCCCGATCAGCGCTTGGCCGGCACCGGTGCCGGGGCGGCCTTGCCGTGCTCGGGCGACGGCCACAGGCCGCGCGGGCGGGTCAGCATGATGGCGATCATCGCCAGCGCGATCATGGCCTGGCGCAGGATGGCCGCGTCGATGCGGCCGTCGGTGACGCGCTGCAGGTCCAGCTCGCCGGCCACCCAGCGCAATGCCTCGGGCAGCGCGGCCAGCAGCACCGCGCCCAGCACCACGCCGGGGATGTGGCCGATGCCGCCCAGCACCACCATGGCCACGATCATCACGCTCTCCTGCAGCGAGAAGGACTCGGGCGAGACGAAGCCCTGGAAGCTGGCGAACATCACGCCCGAGACGCCGCCGAAGGTGGCGCCCATGCCGAAGGCCAGCAGCTTGAGGTTGCGGGTGTTGATGCCCATGGCCTTGGCGGCGATCTCGTCCTCGCGGATGGCCATCCAGGCGCGGCCGATGCGGCTGCGCTCCAGGCGGTAGCAGATCAGCACGCTGACCACCACCAGCAGCAGGAACAGGTAGTAGTACTTGGTGACGCCGGACAGCTCGAAGCCGAACAGCTCGCTGGGCCGGCCCATGTCGATGCCGAAGATCTTCAGGCTGTCGATCTGCGCCAGGCCCTTGGGGCCGTTGGTGATGTTGACCGGGCGGTCCAGGTTGTTCATGAACACCCGGATGATCTCGCCGAAGCCCAGCGTGACGATGGCCAGGTAGTCGCCGCGCAGCTTCAGCGTCGGCGCGCCCAGCAGCATGCCGGCCAGGCCGGCCAGCGCCGCCCCGACCGGGATGACCAGCCAGATCGGCGTGTGCAGGCCGTGCGGGAACATGGCCTTGATCGCCGGGAAGGTGTCGGCCAGGTGCGGGCTGGCCATCAGGCCGAACATGTAGGCGCCCACCGCGTAGAAGGCGACGTAGCCCAGGTCCAGCAGGCCGGCGTAGCCGACGACGATGTTCAGCCCCAGCGCCAGCAGCACGTACAGCAGGGCGAAGTCCAGCATGCGGACCCAGAAGTTGCCGGCGCTCTGGGCCACCAGGGGCAGCACCATCAGCGCCACGGCGGCGATCAGGAAGACGACGAGCTTGTTCTTCATGGTGTGTGTGTCTCCGCTGCGCTCAGGCGCGGTCCGCCACGCGCTCGCCCAGCAGGCCCTGCGGCCGCACGGTGAGCACCAAGATCAGCACCGCGAAGGCGAAGATGTCGCTGTACTGGCTGCCCAGCACGCCGCCGGTCAGCGCGCCGATGTAGCCCGAGCCCAGCGCCTCGATCACGCCCAGCAGCACGCCGCCGACCACCGCGCCGCCCAGGTTGCCGATGCCGCCGAACACCGCCGCGGTGAAGGCCTTCAGCCCCGGCAGGAAGCCCATGGTGTGCTGCACCGTGCCGTAGTTGGCCGCGTACATCACGCCGGCCAGCGCGGCCAGCGCGGCGCCGATCACGAAGGTGGCCGAGATCACGTGGTCGGGGCGCACGCCCATCAGCGCGGCCACGCGCGGGTTCTCGGCGGTGGCGCGCATCGCCCGGCCCAGCTTGGTGCGGTTGACCAGGTACATCAGCGCGACGAGCACGACCACGGTGGTCACCAGGATCAGGATCTGGGTGATGTTGATCACCGCGCCGCCGATGAAGATCGGGTCGCCGGAGATCAGGATCGGATAGGGCTTGGTGCTGGGCTGCCAGATGATCATGGCCAGCGTCTGCAGCAGCAGGCTCATGCCCATCGCGGTGATCAGCGGCGCCAGGCGCGGCGCGTTGCGCAGCGGCCGGTAGGCGATCTTCTCGATCGCGAAGTTCAGCGCCGAGCACACGACGATGGCCACCACCAGCGAGATCAGCAGCAGCACCCAGCCGGGCAGGCCGCTGTCGCCCAGGGCGCGCACCACCGTCCAGCTGGTCAGCGCGCCGACCATCAGCACCTCGCCGTGGGCGAAGTTGATCAGGTTGATGATCCCGTAGACCATCGTGTAGCCCAGTGCGACGAGCGCGTACATGCTGCCCAGCACCAGACCATTGATGATCTGCTGCAACAAGATATCCATAACGGGGGGGTCTCCGGTCGGGTGCCCCGGCGGCTGGTGCAGCCCGGTCGGCCGCACCGGCACGCCAGCCGGGCTGTGGTTGTTGCCAGCAAGAAGCCGGCCAGGGCCGCTTCAGGCTGGCGCGCATTGTAGGCAGGGGGGCCATCCCAAACCCTCGGGGATTGACCCCTTTGCACCGAACGATGTTCGGAACAAGCGGATGGCGGCCGAGGTTTCTACCGTCCCGCGGGTTTGTCCGGAGGGGCCGCATCGGCCCGCGCCTGGTCGTTGAGGCGCCGCAGCTCGGCCAGCCGCTCGCCGATGCGCGATTCCAGGCCGCGCGGCGCCGGCGCGTAGAAGCGGCGGTCCTCCAGGCCCTCGGGCAGGTACTGCTCGCCGGCCGCGAAGCCGCCGGCCTCGTCGTGCGCGTAACGGTAGCCGGCGCCGTGGCCCAGGCCCTTCATCAGCCGGGTGGGGGCGTTGCGCAGGTGCAGCGGCACCGGCCGGGTGGCGTCCTCGCGCACCAGCGCGCGCACCTGGTTCCACGCGCTGTAGACGGCGTTGCTCTTGGGCGCCACCGCCAGGTAGACCACCGCCTGGGCCAGCGCCAGCTCGCCCTCGGGCGAGCCCAGGCGCTCGTAGACCTCGGCGCCCTGCAGCGCCAGCTGCTGGCCGCGCGGGTCGGCCAGGCCGATGTCCTCGGCGGCCATGCGGATCACCCGGCGGGCCACGTAGCGCGGGTCCACGCCGCCGTCGAGCATGCGCGCCAGCCAGTACAGCGCGGCGTCGGGGTCGGAGCCGCGCACGCTCTTGTGCAGCGCCGAGATCATGTCGTAGAACTGGTCGCCACCCTTGTCGTAGCGGCGCAGCATCTCGCCCAGGGCCTGCTCCAGCCGGTCCTCGCCGATCTCGGCCGGCGCGTCGCCGCTGCCCTGCACCAGGCGCACCAGGTTCTCGTAGGCGTTGAGCAGGCGGCGCGCGTCGCCGTCGGCGTAGGCGATCAGCCGCGTGCGCGCCGCGTCGGCCAGCGGCGGCGCGGCCAGCGTGGCGCGGGCGCGGTCGATCAGCGCGCCCAGCTCGGCCTCGTCCAGCGGCTTGAGCACATGCACCGCCGCGCGCGACAGCAGGGCCGAGTTGACCTCGAAGCTGGGGTTCTCGGTGGTCGCGCCGATGAAGGTGAACAGGCCCGACTCGACGTGCGGCAGGAAGGCGTCCTGCTGTGCCTTGTTGAAACGGTGCACCTCGTCGACGAAGACCACCGTGCCCTGGCCCTGTGCCCGCGCGGCACGCGCCTGCTCCACCGCGTCGCGGATGTCCTTGACGCCGGCCAGCACCGCCGACAGCACGATGAAGCGCGAGGTCACCGCACCGGCGACCAGCCGCGCCAGCGTGGTCTTGCCCACGCCCGGCGGGCCCCACAGGATCATCGAGTGCAGCCGCCCCGACGCGAAGGCCACGCGCAGCGGCTTGCCCGGGCCCAGCAGGTGGCGCTGGCCGATGACCTCGTCCAGCGTGCGCGGGCGCAGGCGCTCGGCCAGCGGCGCGCGCTCGTCGGTCGCGGCGGGGGCATCGGACACGGCGGCCCCGGCCGGCGTGCCGGGCGGCGGCTCGTCGAACAGCGAGTCCTGCGGGTTCATCGGGCGGATTGTCGCAGCGCCCACCCGCTATTCCGGCGATCGGCCGGGGCGCGCCGCCACCACACTGCCCGGTCAAGGCCTGGGCCGCCGCGCTGCCGCCACACCACAGCCCGTCCACGCGCCGGGGCCGAGCCAACCTAGCCAGGAGAACACCATGAGCGCTGCCACCCTCCTCGAAAACCAGGCCGTCTCGCAGGCCGCCGCCACGTCCGCCGCGCCGCCGCACGGGGCGCCGCGCGAGGTGCTGTCCTTCAAGCTCGGCGCCGAGGAGTACGGCATCGACATCCTGAAGGTGCAGGAGATCCGCGGCTACGAGCAGCCCACCCGCATCGCCAACGCCCCGGGCTTCATGAAGGGCGTGGTCAACCTGCGCGGCGTGATCGTGCCCATCGTCGACATGCGCCTGCGCTTCGCGCTGGACGACGTGAAGTACGACGCCTTCACGGTGGTCATCATCCTGAACGTGGCCGGCCGCACCGTCGGCGTGGTGGTCGACTCGGTCAGCGACGTGCTGGAGCTGCACGCCGACCAGATCAAGCCGGCGCCCGAGTTCAACGGCAGCATCGACTCGACCTACATCACCGGCCTGGGCACGGTGAAGTCCGGCGACGGCGAGCGCATGCTGATCCTGATGGACATCGAGCGCATGATGAGCAGCGCCGAGATGGGGCTGATGGACGCCTTCTGATCGGCCGCCACCGGCACCCCCCGATGCCCGGCCAGCACCAGCCGCCGCCGCACCGGCACGCCCCCTGGCGGCGGCCGGCGCTGGCGCTGCTGCTGGCGGCGGTTGCCGGCACCCCGGCGCGGGCCGACCCGCCGCTGGTCAGCGAGACCGCCGACGTCGCCGCCGCGGGCGAGTGCATGCTGGAAGTGGCCGCCGACCGGCTGCGCGCCCGCGGCCGTGCCCCGGGCTCGGTGCAGGAGGTGCACGGCGCCTGCGGCGCGGGCCGTCGCACCGAGCTGGGCCTGCGGCTGACCCGCGAGCGTGCCCACCCGGCCAGCTGGCGCCTGGGCGCGGACGGCAAGACCCGGCTGGGCGAGACCGAGGACGGCAGCACCCGCTTCGCGCTGGCCTATGCCGTGGCCGCCGACCGCGCCGACGGCGACCGCTGGCGCCACGGCGGGCTGCGCGTCAACGGCGTGGCCACCCGCACGCTGGCGCGCCAGCTGCTGGCGCATGTCAACCTGGGCTGGCTGCGCACCGAGAACCCGCGCCTGCACCAGGCCACCTGGTCGCTGGGCGTCGAGGGCGAAGGCGCGCTGCGCTGGGCGGCCGACGTCTACGGCGACGACCGCGCGCGGCCCTGGCTGTCCGGCGGCGTGGTCTGGCCGCTGCACGAGCAGCTGGCCGCCAGCCTGGCCTATGCCCGGCAGTTCGACGCCGCACGCCAGCGCCAGTGGACGCTGGCGCTGCGCGCCGAGTTCCGCTGAGCCGCTACACCCCTCAGGGCCCGATCACGTCGGCGCCCGGCGGCGGCGTGAAGCGGAAGCGCTCGGCCGGCAGCGCGACGCCCTGCTCGACCGCGCTGAACTGCAGCAGCGAGCGCTGGCCGAAGGCGTCGACGATCTCCAGCGCGACCAGCTCCGGGCCGCGGAAGCCCACGCGCAGCTGGGCCACGCTGCCCTCCCGGGCCTTGGGCACGGCCTGCACCCAGTCCAGCCCGTCGCGCGCCGGCAGCGGCGTCAGCGTGAAGTCCCGGTCCAGCGCGCCACCGGCCAGCAGCGCGGCCGGGGTGGCGCCCAGCGCCTGGTCCAGCGCGCGCACGGTGACCTGGTTCAGGTCGGCGTCGTACAGCCACACCTTCTGGCCGTCGGCGACGATCAGCTGCTCGAAGGGCTTGGTGTAGGCAAAGCGGAAGCGGTTGGGCCGGGCGAACTCGAAGCTGCCCGACGAGGTCTTCTTCTTCACGCCGTCGGGCGAGCTCACCGTCTGGGTGAAGGCGGCACGGCCGGACTTCACGTCGCGCACGAAGCCGCGCAGCGTGTCGACCGCATCGGCCCGGGTGCCGGCCGCCAGCGCCGCCAGCAGCAGGGTGGCCGCGGCGCGGCGCAGGGTGGGCAGGCAGCTCATTCTTCGCGCTTGGGTACCAGGATGTCGCGGTTGCCGTTGGTCGACAGCGCCGAGACCAGGCCCGACTTCTCCATCTGCTCCAGCAGCCGCGCGGCGCGGTTGTAGCCGATGCGCAGGTGGCGCTGCACCAGGCTGATCGAGGCCTTCTTGTGCTGCAGCACGATGGCCACGGCCTGGTCGTACATCGGGTCGCTCTCGGCGTCGCCGCCGCCCGCGCCACCACCGCCGGGGCCGGCGGCGTCGCCGTCGCCGTCCAGCGTGCCGCCCTCGAGGATGCCCTCGATGTAGTTGGGCTCGCCCTGGCTCTTGATGTACTCGACGACGCGGTGCACCTCCTCGTCGCTGACGAAGGCGCCGTGCACCCGCACCGGCAGGCCGCCGCCGGGCGTCAGGTAGAGCATGTCGCCCTGGCCCAGCAGGGCCTCGGCGCCCATCTGGTCGAGGATGGTGCGGCTGTCGATCTTGCTGCTGACCTGGAAGGACAGGCGCGTCGGGATGTTGGCCTTGATCAGGCCGGTGATCACGTCCACGCTGGGCCGCTGGGTGGCCAGGATCAGGTGGATGCCGGCGGCGCGCGCCTTCTGCGCCAGGCGGGCGATCAGCTCCTCGATCTTCTTGCCGACGACCATCATCAGGTCGGCCAGCTCGTCGATGACGATCACCACGTAGGGCAGGCGGTCCAGCGGCTCGGGCGCCTCCGGCGTCAGGCTGAAGGGGTTGGGGATCAGCTCCTCGCGCGCCTTGGCCTCGTCGAGCTTCTTGTTGTAGCCGGCCAGGTTGCGCACGCCCAGCTTGCTCATCAGCTTGTAGCGCCGCTCCATCTCGCCGACGCACCAGTTCAGCGCGTTGGCGGCCTGCTTCATGTCCGTCACCACCGGGCACAGCAGGTGCGGGATGCCCTCGTAGACGCTCATCTCCAGCATCTTGGGGTCGATCAGGATCAGGCGCACGTCGCGCGCCTCGGCCTTGTAGAGCAGGCTGAGGATCATCGCGTTGATGCCCACCGACTTGCCCGAGCCGGTGGTGCCGGCGACCAGGCAGTGCGGCATCTTGGCCAGGTCGGCCACCACCGGCGCGCCGACGATGTCCTTGCCCAGGCCCATGGTCAGCTGCGAGGCGGCGTCGTGGTAGATCTGCGAGCCCAGGATCTCGGCCAGGCGGATCATCTGCCGCTTGGCGTTGGGCAGCTCCAGCGCCATGGTCGTGCGGCCGGGAATCGTCTCGACGACGCGGATCGACACCAGCGACAGCGAGCGCGCCAGGTCCTTGGCCAGGTTGACCACCTGCGCGCCCTTGACGCCGGTGGCCGGCTCGATCTCGTAGCGGGTGATCACCGGGCCGGGCGAGGCGGCGACCACGCGCACCTCGACGCCGAAGTCCTTGAGCTTCTTCTCGATCAGCCGGCTGGTCATCTCCAGCGACTCGGGCGTCACCGAATCGACGCGCTGCGCCGGCGCGGCGTCCAGCAGGTCGACCTGCGGCAGCTTGGTGTCGGCCAGCTCGCGGAACAGCGGCTGCTGGCGCTCCTTGGCCACGCGGGTGCTCTTGGGCACCTCGACCACCGGGCTCTCGATGACGATGGGCGCGTGGTCCTCGACCTCGGCGCGCTCGACCTCGACCTCCTGCTCGCGCTCGCGCGCCATCACCTGGGCGATGCGCAGGTCCTCCTTGACCTCGCGCGCCTCGGCCTGGCGCTGCCACAGGCCCTCGATGGCCCGGCCCAGGCCGTCGGCCACGCGCGCCCAGGAAAAGCGCAGCGCCGCCGACAGGCCGACCAGGCCGCCGGCGATGAACAGCACGCCCGAGCCCTCGAAGCCCAGCCAGGTCATCGCCAGCCGGCCGACCACCGCGCCCAGCACGCCGCCGGCCTGGCCGCCGGGCAGCACGCCGTCGAGCTTGTACAGCCGGGTCCATTCCAGCCCGCAACTGGCGGCCATCAGCAGCGCCAGGCCGGCCCAGAACAGCAGCCGCGGCAAGGCGGTGCCAGGCTCGGCCGAGGCGCCGCGCAGCAGCCGCGCCAGCGTGGACAGCCAGGCGCGCAGCCCGGCCAGCATCAGCCACCAGGCCGAATAGCCGAAGGCGAACAGCGCCAGGTCCGACGCCCAGGCGCCCAGCAGGCCGACGCGGTTGCCCACCGCTGCGCCGGTGCCGGAGGTGGAGAAGCCGGGGTCGGTGGCGGTGTGGGTCAGCAGCGCCAGGGCCATCAACAGCCAGGCCAGGCCGCCGCCCAGCAGCGCCAGCTGCTGCCGCCAGCGCGGCGCTTCGGCCGCGTCGGGCCGGCCCTGCGCGGCCAGCGAGCCGGCGCCGTCACCCCGCAAGGTGCCAAGCGAAAAGGTCATGCGACGGATTGTCGCGCAGGACCGCCGACCGGCCCGGCCGCCGCCCGGGGCCGGGCAGCGGGCCGCGGGCGCCCGGCGCGGACCGCGGCGGCGCCTGGCCTCACTCGGGCTGGCTGGCCTTCTCCTTGATGATCACCGAGCCGTTCTCCTGGGTCTCGATGACGCCGCGCTCCTCCAGGTCCTTCATCACCCGGCTGACCATCTCGCGCGAGGCGCCGACGACCTTGGCCATGTCCTGGCGCGAGACCTTGTTGCGGATCAGCTTGACGCCGTCGACGTCCTCGGCCATCTCCAGCAGGGTGCGGGCGACGCGGCCGTAGACGTCCAGCAGCGCCAGCGACTCGATCTGGCGGTCGGCGTGGCGCAGGCGGCGCACCAGGCCGCGCAGGATGGCGTAGCTCAGCGAGGAATGCTCGGGCAGGCAGCGCTGGAAATCGGCGCGGCCCAGGATCAGCATGTCGGTCTGGATCTCGCAGCGCACCGTGGCCGAGTGCGCCTCGTTGTCGATCAGGCTCATCTCGCCGACGTAGTCGCCGGACTCCAGCACCGCCAGGATGACCTCGCGGCCGCGGCTGTCGGACGTGAGCACCCGGGCCCGGCCGTTCAGCAGGATGAACAGCGCGTTGCTCTTGCGCCCCTGCTCGACGACCAGCTCGCCCCGCCGGAAGCGCCGCTTGACCACGCTGTCGGCGATCGCCTGCGCCTGGTCGTTGGTGAGCATCGAGAACAGCGGGACGCGCCGGATCAAGTCCAGATTGGTCAGCATCGACATGGTGATTTCCCTTCCTGTTCTCCAGTGTGTTCTCGATCACCTGTAACCAAATGCCCAAAGTGCATGGGCTTGCCCGCCCAATTCGGCACAGATGGGGGTCGAATCGCCCTATTGTGCCGATTGACAGGCTTGGCCACGGGGGCTCCGGACCCCATGTGACAATTCCGCATTGACACGGAACCACCGCGTCGACCTCGTCCGCCAGGCCGGCGCGCCACCCGCCCACCCCACCGCCCCACGCCATGAGCTCCAACGCCCAACACGCCCAGGTGCTGATCCTGGGATCCGGCCCGGCCGGCTACACCGCCGCCATCTACGCCGCGCGCGCCAACCTCCAGCCGCTGCTGGTCACCGGCCTGGCGCAGGGCGGCCAGCTGATGACCACCACCGAGGTCGACAACTGGCCGGCCGACGTGATGGGCGTGCAGGGCCCCGAGCTGATGGAGCGCTTCCAGAAGCATGCCGAGCGCTTCAACACCCAGATGGTGTTCGACCACATCAACGCGGTCGACCTGTCGCAGCGCCCGTTCAAGCTGACCGGCGACAGCGGCAGCTACACCTGCGACGCGCTGGTCATCGCCACCGGCGCCAGCGCCAAGTACCTGGGCCTGCCGTCGGAGCAGGCCTTCATGGGCCGCGGCGTCAGCGGCTGCGCCACCTGCGACGGCTTCTTCTACCGCGGCGAGGAAGTCGCCGTGGTCGGCGGCGGCAACACCGCCATCGAGGAGGCGCTGTACCTGTCCAACATCGCCAGCACCGTGCACCTGGTGCACCGGCGCGACAAGTTCCGCGCCGAGGCCATCATGATCGACAAGGTGCAGGAGAAGGTCGCCGCCGGCAAGATCCGCCTGCACCTGTTCCGCACCCTCGACGAGGTGCTGGGCGACCAGACCGGCGTCACCGGCGTGCGCCTGAAGGACGTGGCCACCGGCGCCACCGAGGACCTGACGCTCAAGGGCTGCTTCATCGCCATCGGCCACCAGCCCAACACCGAGATCTTCAAGGGCCAGCTGGAGATGAAGGACGGCTACATCGTCACCCGCTCGGGCCTCAACGGCTTCGCGACGATGACCAGCGTGCCCGGCGTGTTCGCCGCCGGCGACGTGCAGGACCATGTGTACCGCCAGGCCATCACCTCGGCCGGCACCGGCTGCATGGCCGCGCTGGACGCCCAGCGCTTCCTCGAACAGCAGGGCTGAGCATCGGCCGCTGGCCGGTGTCGACCACGCGTCGATTTCTGGCTATAATCTGCGTTTTGCCGAAAAGCAGCCTCGGGAGCCCTGCGCCCCGATTCGGATTGAGCCCAGGTTCAATTCGAGTCCAGAGCGCAACGCTTTCGCGGCATTCGAAGGGCAACCACCAAGGGACGGGCCAACCGTTCGCCTCCCAGGCCCCCTGCTCTGGTTGCCGTGCCTGCAACAGTCAAGTCTCCAGGAGAAGCGTCATGGCACGCGTCTGTCAAGTCACGGGCAAGGGCCCGATGGTGGGTCACCACGTTTCCCACGCCAACAACAAGACCAAGCGTCGCTGGCTGCCGAACCTGCAGTACCGCCGCTTCTGGGTCGAGAGCGAGAACCGCTGGGTGCGCCTGCGCATCACCAACGCTGCGCTGCGCCTGATCGACAAGGTCGGCATCGACCAGGTCGTGGCCGACCTGCGCGCCAAGAACGCGCTGTAATCAGCGCCTCAACGTTTCAGACCGGAGCACACCATGGCAGCCAAAGGCGGACGCGAAAAGATCAAGCTGGAATCCACCGCAGGGACCGGCTTCTTCTACACCACCAACAAGAACAAGAAGACCACGCCCGAGAAGCTCGAATTCATGAAGTTCGACCCGAAGGCGCGCAAGCATGTCCTGTTCAAGGAAATCAAGCTGAAGTAATCCTCCGGGATCACTTCACTTCAGACGAAGGCCCGCCACTCGGCGGGCTTTCTTCTTTTTGGTCCGCTGACGGCGCTTTGCTGCCTTTGCTTGTTCTTGTTGGAAGCGGACCTGGCTTCGGTTTGAGCGGTCGCGGCGCGCCGGGCTGGCCTGCTTTGCTCCGTGCCAGGGCGTTGCCGCCCTGGCGTTCGCCAGGCATGAACAGTCCACCGGACTGTTCATGTCCGGGCTCACTCCCCCGGGTCGGCTGCGCCGCCCCTCCTCCTTTACCTACGCAAAGCAGGCCAGCCCGTCACGCCGCTGCGGCACCACCGCCGCATGCGGGTATCAGGTCCGTGCGCTGCGGGGATGGTGCCGGGCCGAGAACACCGGGTGCCCGGCTGCCGCAAGTGAAGGAGGAGGACCGGCACAGCCGGTCCGGGGGACATGGAGGCAGCCGGGTACCCGGTGGTCTCGGCCAACGCGCATAACGTCGAACGTCCGCTTCGACAGACAAACAACGGCCGCAAAGCGCCGCAAGCCGTCAAAAGAAAAGGGCCCCGCGGGGCCCTTTTGCTTCCAGCGCCGGTCGACCAGCGCCGTTTCTGCCGCCTCAGGCGTGCGCCGCGCGCAGCTTGCGCGAGAACTCGGCCAGCGCCTCGATGCCGCTGCTCTCGGCCTTCTTGCACCAGGCCTGCAGGTCGACGACCAGCTGCTCGGCCGAGACATTGGTGCGCGTCCACAGCTGGCGCAGCTCCTCGCGCATCGCCACCAGCTTGGCCAGCTGGGGGCTGAACTTCACCGCGTTGGCCAGCTGCGGCTTGACCGTGGCCGGGATCTTCTCGGCGTCGCGGTGCAGCCAGCGCTGGGCGGCCTGCAGGTCGATCAGGTGCACGCTGCCCTGGGCCTTGACCTTGGCCAGCTCGCTGGCGCAGGCCGCGCGCAGCTCCTTGGCATAGGTGGCCATCACCTCGTAGCGGTTGGCGATGATTGCCTCCAGCGTCTTGGCGTCGGCCTGCGGCTTGACCTCGCCCAGCTTGAGCTGCGGCGCGGTCTTGCGCACCTTGGCCAGGCCCAGCAGCTCCAGCGCCCGGATGTAGCCCCAGCCGATGTCGAACTCGAAGGGCTTGACCGAGAACTTGGCCGAGGTCGGATAGGTGTGGTGGTTGTTGTGCAGCTCCTCGCCGCCGATGATCAGCCCCCAGGGCGAGACATTGGTCGAGGCGTCGGCAGCCTCGAAGTTGCGGTAGCCCCAGTAGTGACCGATGCCGTTGACGACGCCGGCGGCCCAGATCGGGATCCACAGCATCTGCACCGCCCACACCGTCAGGCCCAGCGCGCCGAACACCGCCACGTCGATGATCAGCATCAGGCTGACGCCCAGCGCGCTGTGGCGGGTGTAGACGTTGCGCTCGATCCAGTCGTCCGGCGTGTTGTGGCCGTACTTGCTGATCGTCTCGGACACCTTGGCCTCGGCGCGGTACAGCTCGGCGCCGCGCAGCAGCACGGTGTCGATGCCGCGGGTGATCGGGCTGTGCGGGTCGTCCACCGTCTCGCACTTGGCGTGGTGCTTGCGGTGGATGGCCACCCACTGCTTGGTGACCATGCCGGTGGTCATCCACAGCCAGAAGCGGAAGAAGTGCGACGGGATCGCGTGCAGGTCCAGCGCGCGGTGCGCCTGGGCGCGGTGCAGGAAGATGGTGACCGACGCGATGGTGATGTGCGTCATCACCAGCGTCACCAGCAGCACCTGCCACCACGTGGCGCTGGACCACAGGCCGTGGGCCATCCAGTCAACCAAGGACATCCACAGCGTCGAGATCTGGCTCATCGTTCACCTTGAGCACCCGAAATTCCGGGCGAATTGCGCATTCTAGGGGAGTGGACCCCTGGCCGGGCGCGGGAATTGCGTGGGCTTGGCCCGGCGACTCTCCCGCAGTTGCGGATGATCGGGCCGGGCGCAAGCCCTGCATTGACATCGGTCAAGCAGAAAGGTTCGCCGCCCGCGGCACCCGGCCGGCACGGCGTGCGGCCGGGCTCAGCGCCGCTGCCAGGCCGCCGCGAAGAAGCCGTCGGTGCCGTGCCGGTGCGGCCACAGCCGCAGGTGGTCGCCCGCCACCAGCTCGTCGGCGCGCTCGACGTGCGCGGCGGCCAGCGCCTGCGCCGCGGGCAGCGGCTGGAAGTCGGGGTGGGCGGCGGTGAAGGCCTCGGCCACCGCCTCGTTCTCGTCGCGCAGCAGGCTGCAGGTGGCGTAGACCAGGCGGCCGCCGGGCTTGAGCAGCCGCGCCGCGCTGGCCAGGATGGCGCCCTGCTTGACCTGCAGCTCGGCCACCGCCTGCGGGCCCTGGCGCCACTTCAGGTCGGGGTTGCGGCGCAGCGTGCCCAGGCCCGAGCAGGGCGCGTCGACCAGCACGCGGTCGATCTTGCCGGCCAGGCGCTTGATGCGCTCGTCGCGCTCGTGGGCGATCTGCGCCGGGTGCACGTTGGACAGGCCGCTGCGCGCCAGCCGCGGCTTCAGCGCGTCCAGCCGGTGGCCCGACACGTCGAAGGCGTAGAGCCGGCCGGTCGAGCGCATCGCCGCACCCAGCGCCAGCGTCTTGCCGCCGGCACCGGCGCAGAAGTCGACGACCATCTCGCCGCGCTTGGCGTCCAGCAGCAGGGCCAGCAGCTGGCTGCCCTCGTCCTGCACCTCGACGAAGCCCTGGGTGAACAGCTCCAGCTTCTGCAGCGCGGGCTTGCCCTCCAGCCGGATGCCCCAGGGCGAGTACGGCGTCGGCTCGCACTTCAGCCCGCCCTGGCGCAGCGAGGACAGCACCTCGTCGCGCTTGGCCTTGAGCACGTTGACGCGCAGGTCCAGCGCCGCCGGCACGTCCAGCGCGGCCACCAGCGGCCAGAACGCGTCCTCGCCGATCTGCGCGCGCAGCGCGCTGGCCAGCCAGTCGGGCAGGTTGTGGCGCAGCTTGTCGGAGAAGCTGGCCGGGTCGATGGCCTTGACCTGGTCGCGCCAGGCCACCTCGTTGGGGCCCAGCGCGCCCTTGAGCAGCTTCTGGTCGCCCGACCAGGCCAGGATGGCCAGGCGGCGCTCCAGCGCGCCGCTGCCGCTTTGCGCCAGATGCTGCAATTGCGGCCGGCGGCGCAGCACGGTGTAGGCGGTCTCGGCCAGGCCGTGGCGCTCGCGCGGGCCCAGGCTGCGGTGCTTGCGGAAGAAGGCGGAGACGATGCCGTCGGCCGGCGCGTCGAGCTTGAGCACGGCGCGCAGCAGCTCGGTGGCCAGGTCCAGCAGGGCGGTAGGATGCATCGCCGGATTATCCCTGCCCTGCCCCGCCCGTCTCCAGCCCATGTCCGACGACCTGCCGCCACTGCCCGCCGTGCCCGCCGGCCGCTACCGCCACTACAAGGGCGGGCAATACGAGCTGATCGGCGTGGTGCGCCACAGCGAGACGCTGGAGCCGCTGGCGCTGTACCGGCCGCTCTACGGCGAGGGCGCGCTGTGGGTGCGACCCTGGGCGATGTTCTTCGACACCGTCACGGTCGACGGCGTGGCGCAGCGGCGCTTCGCGCCGGTGGACGGCTGATCAGCCGAACAGCCACTGCGCCGCGCCGTCGCGCTGGCGCACCAGGCCGCCGTCCAGCAGCTGCAGCCGGTCCTCGACGAACCAGCGCACCGCCTGCGGGTAGACCACGTGCTCGACCGCCAGCACCCGCGCGGCCAGGGCCTCGGGCGTGTCGTCGGGCCGCACCGGCACCGCGGCCTGGCAGACGATGGGGCCGTGGTCCAGCGCCGGGGTGACGAAGTGCACCGTGGCGCCGGCCAGCTTGCAGCCGGCCTCGATCGCACGGCGGTGGGTGTGCAGGCCGGCGAAGGCCGGCAGCAGCGAGGGGTGGATGTTGAGCAGCCGGCCGGCGTAGTGCTGCACGAAGCCGTCGCTGAGGATGCGCATGAAGCCGGCCAGCACCACCAGGTCGGGCGCGAAGCCGTCGATGCGCTGGGCCAGCGCGGCGTCGAAGTCCTCGCGGCTGGCGAAGCCGCGGTGGTCCAGCACCGCGGTGGCGATGCCGTGCGCCTGGGCGAAGGCCAGGCCGGTGGCGTCCGGCCGGTTGGACAGCACCGCCACCACCTCGGCCGGCCAGCCCTCGGCGGCGCAGCGCTGGACGATGGCCTCCATGTTGCTGCCGCGGCCGGAGATCAGGATGACGATGCGCTTCATGAGGGCGCGCAGTGTAAGCCGCGGCGCCCCGCGGGCCCGGGCCCGCTCTGCGAGAATCCGCAGCCTGCCCCCAAGGACCACCCCCGATGCGACCCCGCGTTCTCTCCGGCATGCGCCCCACCGGCGCCCTGCACCTCGGCCACTACCACGGCGCGCTCAAGAACTGGGTGCGGCTGCAGCAGGACTACGACTGCTTCTTCTTCGTCGCCGACTGGCACGCGCTGACCACGCACTACGAGGACCGCGCGGTCATCGAGCGCAATGTCTACGACATGGTGATCGACTGGATCGCCGCCGGCCTGGACCCGGAGAAGGCGACCATCTTCATCCAGAGCCGCCTGCCCGAGCACGCCGAGCTGTTCACGCTGCTGGCCATGGGCACGCCGCTGGGCTGGCTGGAGCGCGTGCCGACCTACAAGGACCAGATCGAGAAGCTCAAGGACAAGGACCTGGCGACCTACGGCTTCCTCGGCTACCCGCTGCTGCAGGCCGCCGACATCCTGATCTACAAGGCCGCCTACGTGCCGGTGGGCGAGGACCAGGCCTCGCACGTCGAGCTCACCCGCGAGGTGGCGCGCCGCTTCAACCACCTGTACGGCCGCGCGCCCGACCACGAGGCGCAGGTGGCCGCCGCGCTGGCCAAGCTGGGCAAGGACGACGCGCGCTACGTCGAGAAGCAGCGCAAGGCCTACGGCCAGGACGGCAGCGCCGAGGCGCTGGCCAAGGGCGAGGGCGTGGTGAAGAAGGCGCGCGACGCCGGCACGCTCAGCGCCGACGAGGCCGAGCTGCTGCTGGGCCACCTCAAGGGCAGCGGCAAGGCCGTGCTGCCCGAGCCCGCGGTGCTGCTGACCGAGACCAGCAAGCTGCCCGGCCTGGACGGCGACAAGATGAGCAAGAGCCGCGGCAACACCGTGGCCATGCGCGACGAGCCCGAGGCGGTGGCGCAGAAGGTGCGCAAGATGCCCACCGACCCGCAGCGCGTGCGCCGCACCGACGCCGGCGACCCGGACCGCTGCCCGGTCTGGCAGTTCCACCAGGTCTATTCGGACGAGGCCACCAAGACCTGGGTGCAGCAGGGCTGCCGCAGCGCGGGCATCGGCTGCCTGGACTGCAAGCAGCCGGTGATCGACGCCATCGTCCGCGAGCAGCAGCCCTGGCGCGAGCGGGCCGAGGCCTACCTGGCCAACCCCAAGCAGGTGCACTGGATCGTCGAGATGGGCACCGAGCGCGCGCGCACCGTGGCCCGGCAGACGATGAAGGACGTGCGCGAGGCGATGGGCCTGAACTACTGAGCGGCCACGGGCCGGCCGGGCGCGCGGCCCGGCCTGCGGTCGGGCGTGCGGCCGCTCCGGCCGCCGCTCAGGCCAGCGGCAGCGGCGCCGACGCGCCGACGCCGGCGCCGTGCAGCTCCACCCGGTTGCGCCCGCTGCGCTTGGCCTCGTACAGCGCCTGGTCGGCCTGGCCGTAGAGGCGGTCGGCCGTGATCGGCTCGTCCGGCCGCGCCAGCGCGATGCCGGCGGAGACGGTGATGCGCAGCGGCTGGCCGTCGCTGCCCTGCAGCACCATGCCCTCGACGCCACGGCGCACCTCCTCGACCAGCCAGCGCGCGCCGGCCGCGTCGGTGCCCGGCAGCACCAGGCCGAACTCCTCGCCGCCGGTGCGGCCGAAGACGTCGGAGCGGCGCAGCCGGCTGCGCACCTGCTCGGCGAAGCGGCGCAGCACCTCGTCGCCGCTGCGGTGGCCGTGCTGATCGTTGACCTGCTTGAAGCGGTCCAGGTCCAGCAGCACGAAGGCCAGCGGGCGCAGCTCGCGCCGCGCGCGCTGCAGCTCGTGCGCCAGCAGCGTGTCGGTGGCGCTGCGGTTCAGGCAGCCGGTCAGGCCGTCGTGGGTGGCCAGCTGCTCCATCTGTGCCGCCACCCGCTCGAACACCGCCAGCACGAAGCCGAAGCCGGCGCCCAGCACGCCGAGGAAGGCGAACAGGAAGGTCAGGCCCTGGCCCAGGCTGGGCTGCAGCAGGTCCTGGTAGTCGCCCGGCGTGGTCCAGGCGTGCACCCCGCGCAGCACATGGCCCAGCACGGCCAGGCCCAGGGTCAGCGCGACCATGCGCAAGGAGCGCTCGGCCCGCCAGCCATGGCGCCCGATGACCCAGATGCTGGGCAGCAGCATCGCACTGTAGAGCAGGCTGGTCACCGCGGTGCGCTGGTGCAGCGGCCAGGACACCATCGCCACCAGCGCCAGCGCGATCGCCGGCAGCGCCCAGCGCATCCAGCGCGGCGCCGGCCGGTTCAGCAGCAGCCGGTACAGCGCCTCGGCGTAGAAGGCCAGCCCGGCGCACAGCAGCGCGTTGCCCAGCACCACCGACGGCGCCAGCGTGATCAGCGGCCGCGCCGCCAGCGCGGCGAAACCGAACAGCATCACCCAGCAGCCGCGGGCCCACAGCCGCAGCTCCGGCCGGCCGCGCAGGCCGCTTTGCGACACCCCCAGCTCCGCGGCCAGCAGCAGGAAGGCCAGCAGCAGGGCCAGCATCAGGGTCGGGACATGCAGCATCGGGGCTCGGCAGGCGCGTGAACACCGAGTATGCCCGCGCGCCGCCGCGGTTCAGCCGCCGCCGGCCGGCGGCCAGCGCTCGCCCCGGGCCAGCAGCCGCCGGCGCTGGCGGCTGTCGCGCTGGCGCTGCTGCAGCCGCGCGCGCTCGGCCTGGCGGGCCTCGCGCTGCGCCCGTTCCGGCGTGCGGGCCGCGGCGCTGCCGCGGGCCTGGGCGGCGTCGCAGCCCGCCTGGCCGAGCAGCCGGTGGTAGTGGGCCAGGCGCTGCGGCGACAGCGCGGCGCGCACCGCGCAGCCCGGCTCGTCGCCATGCCGGCAATCGCGGAAGCGGCACTGCGCGGCCAGCGCCGCGACGTCGCCGAAGGCCTCGGCCAGCGCCTCGGGCTGCGGCAGGTCCAGGCGCAGCGCGCGCAGCCCCGGCGTGTCGATCAGGCAGGCGCCACCCGGCAGCGGCAGCAGCGTGCGTACCGTCGTGGTGTGGCGGCCGCGATCGTCGCCGGCGCGCACCGCGCCGGTGCGGCGGGGCGACGCCGGGTCGCCGTCGGCCGCGGCCAGCAGCGTGTTGGCCAGCGTCGACTTGCCGGCGCCGCTGCTGCCCAGCAGCACCGCGGTGCAGCCGGGCGCCAGCCAGGGCGCCAGGGCCGCGGCCGCGGCCGGCTGGCGCAGGTCCAGCGCCAGCACCGGCACCCCGGCCGGCAGCAGCGCGCGGGCGGCGTCCAGGCGCGCGGCCAGCGCCGGCGGCGCCAGCGTGTCGGCCTTGCTCAACAGCAGCAGCGGCGCCACGCCGGCCATGCGCACCAGGGCCAGGTAGCGCTCCAGCCGGCGCGGGTTGTAGTCGCCGTCCAGGCCCATCACCAGCAGCGCCAGGTCGACGTTGCTGACCAGCACCTGGCGCCGCCAGCCCGGCCGGTCGTCGGCGGCGCGGCCCGCGGTGCTGCGGCGGGTGATCTGGCCCTGCGGCAACAGGCGCCAGCCGATGCGCCAGCCGGCATCGCCGTCCGGCCGCGCCAGCACCCAGTCGCCGACGGCCAGCGCCTCGTGCTGGGCCTGCAGCTCGGCGGCCAGCAGCGGCGCGCAGGCCGCACGGTGGGTCTGCCGGCCGTCGTGCAGGCGCCAGTGGTCGCGCTGCACCTCCACGACGCGCATCGGCCGCGCGTCGGGCTGGGCCACGCCGGCCAGCAGTTGCCGGCGTTGCCGTTCACCCAGGCCGATGCGGGCCAGGGCGTCGAGATCGAACCATTGGTTCATCGTGATCGTCCATCGTGGCCGGCCGGGCGCGGCCCGGACGATCGCCGGCACCGCGGGCACCGGCCCGCCGACGACGCCGGCCACCGCATGCGGCGCGGCCAGGCGTCGGGAACGCGGCCACGCTGTCGCGGCCGCGGAACAAGGGGGAGGACGGTCGGGTCGGGCGCCTGCGGGCGCATCACCGGTGCATCGCGCGCGCCACCCCGGCAGCCGCCGGGCAGACGCGGGTCAGTGCAGCGCGGTCAGGGTCGCGGGGCGCAGCGCGCGCGAACCGACCAGGGGGCAATGGCGTCTGGGGTCATGGCACGCTCCTTCGGTCGGTGGATGGGACCTGCAGTGTCGGCCCGCCCGGGCGGGCGCGTCAAGCGGGGTGCGCGCCGCCGCGTCCGTCGACCCGGCGTGAACCCCGACACGCCCACCCCCCGGGCCCGGCGGTGCTGCCACCGTGCAAAGATCTAGGGAAAACCCTATACTGCACCGCAGCATGACCGATCGGTCCTGCGCCAGACCCTCAAGGAGTCCGCACCATGACCAGCGCTTCGATGACTTTCGGCCGCCCGACCCGCCTGGCGGCGCCCCGCGGTTCGATCTGGCTCGCCGGCATCGCCGCCACCGTGATCAGCGCCCTGCGCCGTCTGGACCAGTGGCAGCTGTCGCTGCAGCGCGAGGCGCCGCAGTCGGCCGAGGACGTGCTGGCCTGGGCCCGCCGCATCGAGGCGAGCGAACCCGGCCTGGCCTCGGACCTGCGCGCCGCCGCGCTGCGCGCCCAGGAGTCCGCCGACCGCTGATGTGCGGCGTCCCCGCAACGGGGGCGTGGCCCGGTGGCCTGGCGCCGTTACCATGCGGCGTTTTTGGCATTTCGGCGCGACGCCGCGCCGGGCAGGTGGACGATGGACAACGCGAACAGGCCGTCGCGGCCCCAACGCCGCGCGTGGCTGGCGGCGGCAGCCGGCACCGCCTGGGGGCTGGGCGGCTGCGCCAGCCTGGGCACCGACGTCGAGCCCGCGGCCGCGCCGCTGGCGGCGCCCGCAGCGGCGGACCGCGTCACCCCCTTCTCCGCCAGCCGCCCGGGTGAACGCCCGGCCGGCTGGCACCCCTACGCGATGCGCCGCGACCTGGCGCCGACGCGCTACGCCGTGGTCGACGAGGGCCCGGCGCGCGTGCTGCACGCCCGCGCCAGCCGGTCGGCCACCGGGCTGCGCTGCCCGGTGCACATCGACCCGGCGCGCAGCGGCGAGCTGCGCTTCAGCTGGCGCGTGCGCGAGGTGCCGCGCCAGGCCGACATCGCGGTGGCCGAGCACGACGACTGCCCGGCCCGCCTGATCCTGGCCTTCGGCGGCGACGACACCCGGCTGCCGCTGCGCGAGCGCCTGTTCTACGAGCAGGTGGAGCTGTTCACCGGCCAGCGCCTGCCCTACGCCACGCTGATGTACGTGTGGGACGGCGGCACGCACCCGGTGGAGTCGGTGCACCGCAACCACCGCACCGCGCGCATCCAGTACCTGGCGGTCGAGTCGGGCGCGGCGCACATCGGCCAGTGGCGCCACCACCGGCGCGACGTGGTGGCCGACTTCCGCCGCGTCTTCGGCGAGGACCCGGGCCCCATCGTCGGCGTCGGCGTGCTGACCGACGCCGACGCGCTCAAGCTGAACCTCGAAGCCTGGTACGGCGACATCACGCTGGGCGCGCGCGGCGCCGGATGACGCCGCTGGCCATCGTCCACGCCGACCACCGCCTGCTGGTGGCCGACAAGCCGGCCGGCCTGCTGTGCGTGCCCGGCCGCGGGCCGGACAAGGCCGACTGCCTGGCCGCCCGCGTGGCCGCGCGCTGGCCCGGCGCGCGGCCGGCGCACCGGCTGGACATGGGCACCTCGGGCCTGGTCGCCTTCGGCCTGGACGCCGACGCCCACCGCGCGCTGTCGATGGCCTTCGAGCGCCGCCAGGTGGCCAAGCGCTACGAGGCGGTGGTCGCCGGCCTGCCGGCCGAGGACGCCGGCACGATCGACCTGCCGCTGATCGTCGACTGGCCGAACCGGCCGCGGCAGGTCGTCGACCACGCCATCGGCAAGCCCTCGCTGACGCACTGGCGGGTGATCGCCCGCGACCCGGCCAGCGGCACCAGCCGGCTGGCGCTGGAGCCGGTCACCGGCCGCTCGCACCAGCTGCGCGTGCACCTGGCGAGCATCGGCCACCCCATCCTGGGCGACGAGCTGTACGCGCCGCCGGCGGTGCATGCCGCCGCGCCGCGCCTGCTGCTGCACGCCAGCTGGCTGGCCCTGCCGGCCGAGGACGCCGGCGCGCCGCCGCTGCAGTTCCACAGCCCCGTGCCCTTCTGAGCAGCCCCTTCCCCCCAGCCCGCGATGCCCCAGCCCGACGCCGCCCACCGCCAGACCGTGCCGCTGGCCCAGGCCAGCCGCCTGCTCAACCACGGCCCGACGGTGCTGGTCAGCGCCGCCCACGCCGGCCAGCGCAATGTGATGGCGGCGGCCTGGGCGATGCCGCTGGACTTCGAGCCGCCCAAGGTGGCGGTGGTCATCGACCGCGCCACCTGCACCCGCCGGCTGATCGAGGCCAGCGGCGAGTTCGCGCTGCAGGTGCCCGGCGCAGCCCAGGCCGACCTGACCGTGGCCGTGGGCAACAGCAGCGGCCAGGCGCTGCTGGACGCCGGCAGCGACAAGTTCGCCGCCCAGGACATCGCGCATTTCCCGGCGCAGGTGCTGGGCGGCGTGCCGCTGGTCGCCGGCTGCCTGGCCTGGCTGGAATGCCGGGTGATCGCCTGGCCCGACATCACCGCGGCGCACGACCTGTTCCTGGCCGAGGTGGTGGCCGCGCAGGCCGACGCCCGCGTCTTCCACGGCGGGCGCTGGCATTTCGACGGCGCGCCGGACGCGCTGCGCAGCCTGCACCACCTGGGCGGAGGACAGTTCGTGCTGCCCGGGGCATCGGTGCGCGGGCGGATGCCCGAGGGCGGTTGAACGCGGCCGCCGCGGCGGCAGACCGATCAGGTCAGGCGACGGTCGGCACGCCGGCGCCCTGCAGCAGCGCGCGGCCCAACGATTCGGCGACCTCGATGCCGTCGACGCCGGCCGACATGATGCCGCCGGCGAAGCCCGCACCCTCGCCCGCCGGGTAGAGGCCGGCGACGTTGAGGCTCTGGTGGTCGCGGCCGCGCTCGATGCGCAGCGGCGACGAGGTGCGCGTCTCGACGCCGGTGAGCACCGCGTCGGCCATCGAGAAGCCGCGGATCTGGCGCTCGAAGGCCGGCAGCGCCTCGCGGATGGCCTCGAGCACGTAGGGCGGCAGGCTGGGCCGGCCGGGCTCGTTCAGGTCGGTCAGCGTGACGCCGGGCTTGTACGAGGGCAGCACGCGGCCGAACTGCCGCGCCACCGACTTGCCGTGGCGGCCGGCGACGAAATCGCCCACCAGCTGGCCCGGCGCGCGGTAGTCGCCCTCGCCCAGCTCGTAGGCGCGGCTTTCCCAACTGCGCTGGAAGGCGATGCCGTCCAGCGGCGAGACCGGGCCCTCGCGCAGCCCGTCCTGCCGGTAGTCCTGCGGGTCGATGCCCACGACGATGCCGGCGTTGGCGTTGCGCTCGTTGCGCGAGTACTGGCTCATGCCGTTGGTCACCACGCGCAGCGGCTCGGAGGTGGCCGCCACCACGGTGCCGCCCGGGCACATGCAGAAGCTGTAGACCGCGCGGCCGTTCTTGGCGTGGTGCACCAGCTTGTAGTCGGCCGCGCCCAGGATGGGATGGCCGGCGTTGGGGCCGAAGCGGGCCTGGTCGATCACGCTCTGCGGGTGCTCGACGCGGAAGCCCACCGAGAAGGGCTTGGCCTGCATCGCCACGCCGTGGCGGTGCAGCAGCGCGAAGGTGTCGCGCGCGCTGTGGCCCAGCGCCAGCACCACGTGGTCGGCGCGGATCTGCTCGCCGCTGGCCAGCACCACGCCGCGCAGCCGGCGGCGGCCGTCGGCGGTCTTGGCGTTGCCGGGCGCGTCCTCGATCAGCAGGTCGGTGACGCGCTGCTGGAAGCGGATCTCGCCGCCCAGCGCCTCGATCTCGGCGCGGATCTTCTCGACCATGCCGACCAGGCGGAAGGTGCCGATGTGCGGCTTGGCCACATACAGGATCTCTTCCGGCGCGCCGGCCTTGACGAACTCGGTCAGCACCTTGCGCGTCAGGTGGCGCGGGTCGCTGATCTGGCTCCAGAGCTTGCCGTCGGAGAAGGTGCCGGCGCCGCCCTCGCCGAACTGCACGTTGGACTCGGGGTCGAGCACGCCGCGGCGCCACAGGCCCCAGGTGTCCTGCGTGCGCTCGCGCACCGCCTTGCCGCGCTCCAGCACGATGGGCCGCAGGCCCATCTGGGCCAGCACCAGCGCGGCGAAGATGCCGCAGGGGCCGAAGCCGACGACCAGCGGCCGTGGCCGCGGCTCGCCGCGCCCGTAGAAGTCCAGCGGCGCCTGGCCGACGAAGCGGTAGCGCGTGTCGGGGCTGGGGCGCACCTGCGGGTCGCCGGCGTGGCGGGCCAGCACGGCCGCCTCGTCGACGCCCGGGGCCAGCGTGCAGTCCAGCGTGTAGATCAGCTGGATCGCGGTCTTCTTGCGCGCGTCCCAGCTGCGCTTGAACACCTGCAGCTCGGCCAGCTCGGCATCGGCCAGGCCCAGGCGCGCCAGCGCCGCGGGGCGCAGCGCGTCCTCGGCGTGGTCCAGCGGCAGGCGCAGTTCGGTGATTCTGAGCATCGGGCGGTCCGACAACGACGACGGGCGGCGGCAGGCGCGGGGCCTGCGGCCGCCCGGGTGGGGCTGTTCAATGCGGTGCGGTGCCGGGCAGGCGGCGGTTCACCGCTTGCCGCGGATGGCCCACGGCCTCGCAGCGCTCGGCCGGTTCGGCAGGCACGGGACAGTCCGCAGGGACTGTTCCCTGTCCGGCCTCACCCTCGCAGCGCTCGGCCGCTGACTCAGGCGAATGACAGGCCGCAGGGACTGTCATTCGTCCAGCGTCAGCCGCCCTTGCTGGGGCGCTTGCCGGGGTTCTTCTTGCTGCGGGTGTGCGAGCCGCGCTCCAGGCTGATCTTCTGGCCGCGGCCGGCGGTGAAGGTCACGCCCTTGGGGGCGGCGGGACGCGGGGTGGCGCGGCGTTCGGCTTCGGTCTGGATGCGGTTGGGCATGGGAGCTCCGTGGATCGGCAAGGATGGGCGAAACCCGTAATTAGGCCACAAACCGGCCGGCCCGCCGAAGTTCAGCGTGCCGGCGGGGTGGCGGATGCCGCAGCGTCCGCCGGCACCGCGGGCGGGATCGCGGCGGCCGGCGCGCTGGCCGCCGCACCCGCCAGCGCGGCCAGCAGCGGCTGGCGCAGCCGCGCCTCGAAGTCGCGCGGCGCGACGTACTGCAGCACGCCGCGGCTGCCGGCCTGGCCGTCGGCGGCCACGCTGGCGGCCAGGCCGAGCGCGGGGTAGAGCAGCACCTTGGCGCCGCCGGGCTGGGCCAGTTCGGCCGCCGGCGCGCCGAAACGCTGGCGCAGGTCGGTCTCGGACAGGCGCAGCGCCGGCACGAAGCTCAGGCCGGCCAGCCGCACGCCGCGCGCCGCGTCGCGGTCGGCCGCGGTCAGCTTGAAGCGGCGCACGCCGCCGTCCATCGGCTCGGACCCCGGCGCCTGCTCGCGCCAGCGGCGCAGCGCGTCGGCCGGCGCGTCGAAGGCCAGCACCAGGCGGCCGGCGACGAAGCCGGCGCTGAACGGCTCGGCCAGGGCCTCCAGCGCGCCGACCTCGCCCAGGCGCGCGACCACGGCCACCTGCAGCCCGTCGCCGACGCGGCGCTCGGCGTCGGCCAGCGTGTCGCGGCCCAGCCGCAGGCCGAAGACCTGCAGCGTGCCGTCGGCCTGGGCCTGCGCCTGCCAGGGCAGGCCCTGTTCGACGGCCGCCGCGGGCGCCGCGCTGCCGCGGCCCATGTGCCACAGCGGCAGCGCGAAGGCGACGGCCAGCACGGCCAGGCCGGCGGCCAGCGCCAGCACCAGGGGGTGTTTGAGCATCCAGGACATCGCGCGATTGTCGTCGGCCCGCGGCGGCAGGCCGGCGGCGCCGCGTCGACGGCGCGAGGGCCGCCCGGGGCGCTCAGCCGGACCCGCGCGCCAGCCAGCGCAGCACGGTGGCGAACAGCTCGTCCGGGTCCACCGGCTTGGCGATGAAGTCGTTCATGCCGGCGTCCAGGCAGTTGGCGCGGTCCTCGGCGAAGGCGTTGGCCGTCAGCGCGACCACCGGCACCTCGCGCCCCCCGGGCAGGGCACGCAGGCGCCGCGTGGCCTCCAGGCCGTCGAGCTGGGGCATCTGCATGTCCATCAGCACCAGGTCGTAGCGCTGCCCGGCGGCCCGCTGCACCGCCTGCAGCCCGTCCTCGGCGAAGTCGACCGCCAGCCCGGCGTCTTGCAGCAGGCAGCCGGTGACCTCGCGGTTGATCGGCTCGTCCTCGGCCAGCAGCACGCGCCGGCCGGCGAACCCGCGCCGGAGCCGGGCCTCGGCGTCGCCCGGGCCGGCGGCCGGCGCCCCGCCCTGCGTCGGCGCCGCGCGCGGCAGCCAGGCGGTGAACCAGAACAGGCTGCCCTGGCCGGGCGTGCTGCGCGCGCCGGCGTCGCCGCCCATCAGCCGCGCCAGGCGCTGCGTCAGCGCCAGGCCCAGGCCGGTGCCGCCGTAGCGCCGCGTGGTGCTGGCATTGGCCTGCTCGAAGGCATTGAACAGCCGCGGCAGCGCCTCGGGCGCGATGCCGATGCCGGTGTCCTCGACCTCGAAGCGCACCCGCACGCCCTGCGCGTCCTCGGCCTCGACCAGCGCGCGCACGGTGACGCGGCCCGCCTCGGTGAACTTGATCGCGTTGGCGACGTAGTTGACCAGGGCCTGGCGCAGCCGCGTCGGGTCGCCGAGCAGCGGGCGCGGCACGCCGGCGGCCTCGCTGGCCAGCACGATGTGGCGGTCGCGCGCCTTGTCCGACAGCATCGAGACCACGTCGGCCACCAGGCTGCCCACGCTCAGCGGCACCGACTCCAGCGTCAGCCGGCCGGCCTCGATCTTCGACAGGTCGAGGATCGCATTGATCGTCTCCAAAAGGTGGTCGCCGGCGGCGTCGATCTTGGCCAGCCGATCGGCCTGCTGCACCGACACCCCGGAGCGCCGGATCAGGTGCGCCATGCCGATGATGGCGTTCAGCGGCGTGCGGATCTCGTGCGACATGTTGGCCAGGAAGGTGCTCTTGGCCACGTTGGCCGCCTCGGCCGCCTCCTTGGCCAGCGCCAGCTCGCGGGTGCGTTCCTCGACCAGCCGCTCCAGGTGCTGGCGGTAGCGCTGCAGCTCGGCGAAGGCGGCCTTGCGCTCGGTGATGTCGGTCCAGATGGCGGCGAAGTACGCCTTCCCGCCGATGCGCAAGGTGCGGGACCGGACCAGGATGTCGCGCACCTCGCCATCCCGGCGCCGGTGGCGCGACTCGAACTCGGCCCGCTCCTCGAGCGCGCCCCGCGCGATGGCCTCGAGCACGGCGTCGGAATCCAGCGCAGCCTCGATGTCGGCCACGCGCAGCCGTGCGAACTCCTCGCGGCTGTAGCCCAGGTTGCGGGCGGCCGCGTCGTTGAACTCCGCGAAGCCCCCGGTGTCGGCGTCGACCAGCACGATCGAGTCGTCCACTTGGCTGGCGATGGCAAAGAACAGCGCCTCGCGGTCGCGCAGCGCGCTGCGCGTGCGGCGCTGGTCGACCACGCTGGCCAGACGCAGCGCGATGGCGTCGAGCAGCTGCTGGGCGTCGGCACCGGGGTCCGGGAGTTCGGTGCCGGGTGGCGCCACGGCGCCGGGACGGGCGTCGGCCGTCGCACGCGACAGCCGGATCTCGATGCGCACGCCGCTGCCCTCGCGCGTCGGCGCCTGCGCGGCCAGGTCGGCGCCGACGGCGGGGTCGCCTTGGCCGGCCCGGTGGCCGTCGACCGCGAGGGCTGCCAGCGCCGGCCGGTCGAAGGCCTGCGCCAGGCGCTCGGCGACCTGCTGCAGCTGCCCGTCCAGGTCGCCGTGCAGGTCCTCGGTCAGGCGGAACACCTCGTACAGGGTCTGCTGCTGGCGCACGCGCCGCTCCATCGCCTGCTGCAGTGCGCGCAGCCGGGTGATGTCGTGGGACACGCCCAGCACCCCGATGACCTGCCCGTCCGAGCCGCGCACCGGCACCTTGGTGGTCTCGAACAGGCCGTGGTAGCCACCGCGCGCGAAGGTCAGCCACTCCTCGTTGACCGAGGGCCGGCCAGCGGCCATCGCCGCCAGGTCGTGGCGGCGGAAGAACTCGGCCAGCTCGCGCGGCACGAAGTCGACGTCGCTGCGGCCGACGATCTCGCGCTCGGCATGGCCGAACAGGCGCTCGAAGGCGGGGTTGCAGGCCAGGTAGATGCCCTGCGGGTCCTTCAGCCAGACCAGGTCGGGGATGGTCGCCAGCAGCGTGGCCAGGCGCGAGCGCTCGTCGTCCAGCGCCTGCCAGGGCCGGCGCACGCCGGCGACGAACAGCGCCCGGTAGACCATCAAGTAGGCCACCACCTTGTAGACATGGCCCAGCAGGTTGAAGGTGTCGGTGACGTCGGCGTAGAGCGTGAAGTACATCTCCGCCAGCGCCTGCACCCAGGCCGCGGCGGCCAGCCAGCGCAGCTCGCCGTCGCCCTCGCGCCGGCTGCGCCGCCACAGCAGCAGCGCCGCGGCGGCGTAGACGGCGGCCAGCAGGTACTCGGCGCCGATCTTCAGCGCCGTCAGTCCGCTGCCGGGGACGAAGGTGCGCGGCAGCCGGTCGGCGTGCCACAGGCCGACCCACCACACCAGCGCCACGCCCAGCACGCCCGCCGCCAGCGCGCGGTGCCGCGCCGCGGCGCCCCAGTGCGCCGGCGGCAGCAGGGCCACCGCCAGCAGCACGCCGGCGGCCACCGCGCGCGCCGCCAGCCAGAAGTTGATCGCCTTCTCGGCCCCGCTGGGCGTGACCAGGTCCGGCATCCCGGCATAGGACAGCAGGTGCGTCAGGTCGATCAGGCACACGCCCAGCAGGCCGATGCCCAGCAGCAGGGTCTGGCGGTTGCCCGGGCGATCGCGCAGGTTCCAGGCCAGCGCGAAGACCATGCTGGAGACGACGACCGAGATCACCTCCAGCACGGTGTGCAGGGCGACGTAGTCGGCCGGCCGGTCGAAGAAGCGCACCGCCGGCAGCAGCGCCCCGACGGCCAGCAGCACGGTCAGTCCCAGCGCCCAGGGCAGCGGACCGCCGGGGCGCAGCGCGGTGAGCAGCCCCGGCCAGCCGGCGCGGCCGGCCGCAAGGCGCTTGTTGTTGTTGTGCATCGGACGCCGCCAGGATTCTGGAGAGCCCTTACCCTAGCACGCCCGGCCGGACCGGCGGCGCCGGCGCACCGACAATGCGCGCGCACCACACCACGACGCGCCATGTCCCCGCCTGCCCCCCGCGTGCTGTCCGTCATCCCGCCGATGACGCAGCTGAACACGCCCTACCCGTCCACCGCCTACCTCACCGGCTTCCTGCGCAGCCGCGGCGTCGACGCGGTGCAGGCCGACCTGGCGCTGGCGCTGATCCTGGCGCTGTTCTCGCCCGCCGGGCTGGACGGCGTGCGCGAGGCCGCCGCGGCCGCGCCGGCCGGCGACCGCACGCCGCGGGTGCAGGCCTTCCTGGACCGTTTCGACGACTACCGCGCCACCGTCGCCCCGGTCGTCGCCTTCCTGCAGGGCCGCGACGCCACGCTGGCCCACCGCATCGCCGGCCGCGCCTGGCTGCCCGAGGGGCCGCGCTTCGCGTCGCTGGACGTCTATGCCGACCCCGACGACCCCGAGGGCGGCGACCCGATGGCCTGGGCCTTCGGCGCGCTGGGCCTGGCCGACCGCGCCCGCCACCTGGCCACGCTGTACCTGAACGACCTGGCCGACGTGCTGCGCGACGCGGTGGATGCGCGCTTCGAGTTCGTGCGCTACGCCGAGCAGCTGGCCATGGCCCAGCCGCATTTCGACCCGCTGGCCGAGGCCCTGGCCGCGCCGCCCCACCTGATCGACCGCACCCTGGCCGCGCTGACCCGCGACGCGCTGGATCGCCACCGGCCCACGCTGCTGCTGCTGTCGGTGCCCTTTCCCGGCGCGGTCTACGCGGCGCTGCGCATCGCCCAGGCGGCCAAGGCCCTGCAGCCCGGGCTGCCGATCGTGCTGGGCGGCGGCTACGTCAACACCGAGCTGCGCGAGCTGGCCGACCCGCGGCTGTTCGACTTCGTCGACTACGTGACGCTGGACGCCGGCGAGCGCCCGCTGCTGGCCCTGCTGGAACACCTGGCCGGCCAGCGCGGCCGCGGCCGCCTGGTGCGCACCTTCGTGCGCGAGCCGGCCACCGCCGACGCCCCGGCGCGCGTGGCCTATGTCAACTTCCCCGAGCCCGACGTGCCCTTCGACCAGGTCGGCACGCCGACCTGGGACGGCCTGCCGCTGGACCGCTACCTGTCGCTGCTGGACATGCTCAACCCCATGCACCGGCTGTGGAGCGACGGGCGCTGGAACAAGCTGACCGTGGCCCAGGGCTGCTACTGGAAGCAGTGCAGCTTCTGCGACGTGACGCTGGACTACATCGGCCGCTACGAGACCGCCAGCGCCGAACTGCTGGCCGACCGTATCGCCGCCATCGTCGCCGAGACCGGCCAGACCGGCTTCCACTTCGTCGACGAGGCGGCGCCGCCCAAGATGCTCAAGGCCCTGTCGGCCGAGCTGCTGCGCCGGCGCAGCGCGATCAGCTGGTGGGGCAATGTGCGCTTCGAGAAGACCTTCAGCCCGGCGCTGTGCCGGCAGCTGGCCGACAGCGGCTGCATCGCCATCTCCGGCGGGCTGGAGGTGGCCAGCGACCGCCTGCTGGCGCTGATGAAGAAGGGCGTCTCGGTGGACCAGGTGGCCCGGGTGACGCGCGGCTTCGCCGACGCCGGCATCCTGGTGCACGCCTACCTGATGTACGGCTTCCCGACGCAGACCGAGCAGGAGACGGTCGACGCGCTGGAGCTGGTGCGCCAGCTCTTCGCCAACGGCTGCATCCACAGCGGCTTCTTCCACCGCTTCGCCTGCACCGTGCACTCGCCGGTCGGCCAGGACCCGGCGGCCTACGGCATCCAGCTGCTGCCGCTGCCGCCCGGGCGCTTCGCGAAGAACGACGTCGGCTTCGTCGACCCCACCGGCACCGACCACGCCGCCCTCGGCGTCGGGCTGAAGAAGGCGCTGTACAACTACATGCACGGCATCGGGCTGGACGAGGACGTGCGCGCCTGGTTCGACTTCCCGGTGCCCAAGACCCGCATCGGCCGCCAGCGCATCGCCAAGGCGCTGGCCCAGCCGGGCTGAGCGCCGCAGCCGGCGCTGGACAGGCGCCAGTCCGGCGCCGCCGGCTCAGCGGCCGACCACGCGCTCGATGCGCCGGGTCTCGCCGATGGCCATCACGTCGAACTGCGCCGGCTGCAGGCCCTGCTCGGCGCGCTGGCGGGCCAGCCATTGCGGCGGCTCGTCCAGCGGCTCGTCGGTCAGGCCCTCGAAGGTGCCCCAGTGCATGCCGATGGCGCGCACCGCGCCCAGGTCGGCGCGCACCTGCACCGCGTCGGGCACGTCCAGGTGCATGGTCTTCATGAACCAGCGCGGCGCGTAGGCGCCGATCGGGATGAAGGCCAGGTCGAAGGGCCCCAGGCGCTGGCCGATGTCGCGGAAATCCTGCGAGTAGCCGGTGTCGCCGGTGTGGATCAGCTTCAGGCCCTCGCCCTCGACCACCCAGCCGCCCCACAGCGTGGCATTGGTGTCGTCCAGGCGCCGCCGGCTCCAGTGCTGCACCGGCACGAAGTGCACCGTCAGCGCGCCGGCACGGGCGCTGTCCCACCAGCGGTACTCGTCGACGCGGGTGATGCCCAGCTCGGCGAACCAGGGCTTCAGGCCGGCCGGCACCAGGAAGCGCGGCGGCCCGCCGGGCTGCGCCGCCAGGCGCTGCACCGTGGCCATGTCCAGGTGGTCGTAGTGGTTGTGCGAGACCATCACCAGGTCCACCCGCGGCAGCTCGGCCGGGTCGATCGGCAGCGGCACCGCCCGGCGCGGGCCGACGAAGCCCAGCGGCGAGGCGCGGTCCGAGAAGATCGGGTCGAACAGCAGCACCTGGCCGGCCAGCCGCACCAGCATGGTGGCGTGGCCCAGCCAGGTCACCGAGGGGTTGGTGTCGGGGCTGCGCAGCTGCGCCGGGTCGGTGCGGGTGACCGGGATGGCCCAGCCCCCGGGCGGCGCCGCCGGCACGCCGTCGCGCAGCCGCTGCCACTGCCAGGCCAGGAAGCTGGCCTTGTCGGCATGCGGGTAGTTGTTGCGGTAGGGCGGGCCGGGCTGGGCCGCCACCGCGCCGGCCACGCAGGCCAGCCCGAGCGCGACCAGCGCTGCCGCCAGCCGCCCCGGCACGCCGGTCCGGCCGCGGCCTCCGGCCAGCGCGTGGCCGGTCAGCGGGACGGACGGCGGTGCGGTGCGGGCGGAACGGCGCATGGGCAGGCGGGGGCGACAAGGGCCGCGGATGGGGACCACCGCACTCTAGCCCAGCGGACGCAGCGCAGGCGCGCCCCGCGCCGGCAGCGCGCCGCCACCGGCCCTGCGTATGCTTGCACCCATGAGCACCCACCTGACCATCGTCACCGGCTCGTCGCGCGGCATCGGCGCCGAGCTCGTCGCCCAGCGCCTGGCGCCCGGCCACCGGCTGCTGGGCATCGCCCGCCATGCCAACGCGGCGCTGCAGGCCCGCGCCGACGCCGCCGGCGTGCCGCTGCAGCAATGGACCCTGGACCTGGCCGACGCGCCGGCCGCCGCGGCGCGGCTGCAGGCCTGGCTGCAGGGCCTGGACGGCGGCGGCTTCGCGTCGGCCACGCTGATCAACAACGCCGGCCTGGTCGGCACGCCGGCGCCGCTGGACCAGGTGCCGCTGGCCGAGCTCAGCACGGCCCTGCGTGCCGGGCTGGAGGCTGCGCTGCTGCTGACCGGCGCCTTCATCGCCGCCACCGCCGCCTGGCCGGGTGCGCGCCGGGTGATGAACATCAGCTCGGGCCTGGGCCGCCGGGCGATGGCCGGCAGCGCCGCCTACTGCGCGGCCAAGGCCGGCATGGACCACTTCAGCCGCTGCGTCGCGCTGGAGCAGGCGGCGCTGCCCAACGGCGTGCGCATCGTCTCGATCGCCCCGGGCGTGATCGACACCGACATGCAGGCCCAGCTGCGCGGCGCCGACCCGACGCGCTTCCCCGAGCGGGCACGCTTTGCCGCGCTGCACCAGCAGGGCCAGCTCAGCCGCCCGGCCGACTGCGCCGCCGCGCTGCTGGCCCGGCTGGCCCGGCCGGATTTCGGCGCCGAGCCGATCGCCGATCTGCGCGATTGACACGGCCGCCGCTGTAGCATCCAGCTTTCGGCCGCCGACGCCGCCGTTCGGGCCGGCAGGCACCGCATGCCCCGGGGCATGCATCAGGGAGTAGCAGTTGACGCAAGGTTTGAGCGCAGCCGACCTGCAGGCACTGGCAGGCCTGCTGGAGGGGTTCGGGCTGTCGCTGGAGCTGGCCCCGCGCAACGGGGGCGCGCGGCCACTGGCGGCCAGCGCTGCGCCGGGCCACGGCCGCGGCGGCCGCATCGCCGCGCTGGCCCTGGCCGACGGCCGCCGCCTGGTGGTGGCCGAGCGCGACAACCGCCGCCCCGCCGCCGACGCGGCCGACATGCGCTTCCGGCTGCTGGCCGAGCACTCGATCGACCTGATCGTCGCCGTCGACGCCGACCTGGCGGTGCGCTACGCCTCGCCGGCCACCGCGACCATGCTGGGCTGCGCCCCGGCGGACCTGCACGGCCACACCCTGGCCGAGCTGCTGGCCCACGAGGACCGCGCCGCCTTCATCGCCCGCCACTTCACCAACCACGCCGCGCGGCGCGGCGGCGGGCCCGAGCTGTTCCGCCTGCTGCGCCGCGACGGCAGCACGCTGTGGGTGGAGGCCCGGGTGGCCTCGCTGCCGCCGGGCAACGGCCTGGGCGACTTCCTGGTGACGCTGCGCGACGCCGAACAGCGCAAGCGCGCCGAGGAGGCGCTGAACCAGGCCAACAGCGAGCTGTCGGCCCTGGCCAGCACCGACGCGCTGACCGGCCTGCCCAACCGCCGCCAGTTCGACGCCACGCTGAACAAGGAGTGGTACCGCGCGCTGCGCGAGGCCGCGCCGCTGGGCCTGCTGATGGTCGACGTCGACCGCTTCAAGGCGCTCAACGACAGCTTCGGCCACCAGGTGGGCGACGCCATCCTGGCCCGTGTCGGCCGGGTCATCCGCGACACCGTGCGCCGCGCCGGCGACATGGCCGCGCGCTACGGCGGCGAGGAGTTCGCGGTGGTGCTGCCCGGCACCGGCGCCACCGGCGCGCTGGAGATCGCCGAGGTCATCCGCCGTGCGGTGGCCGCCACCGACAACAAGGACCTGGTCGACGACAGCTGGGTGCTGACCGTCAGCATCGGCGTGGCGGCCACAGTGCCGCTGGCCGGCGGCGGCGCCGCGTCGCTGGTGCACAGCGCCGACGCCGCGCTCTACCAGGCCAAGCGCAACGGGCGCAACCGCGTCGAGATGCTCAACTGAGCGGCGGCGCGGGCGGCCCGCCCGCCTGCCGCACCGGCGACAGCCAGCCCGGCGCCGGCCATGCCAGCATGCGCCCTCCCCTGGCTGCCCCGACGAGACCCCGATGACCGACGCCCCCCTGGTGCTGACCGAGCGCCACCCCGACGGCTGCGCCGTGCTGACGCTGAACCGCCCGCAGGCGATGAACGCGCTGAGCAAGGCGCTGATGACCGCCATCGCCGACGCGGTGGACGCGCTGGCCGCCGACGACGCGGTGCGCGTGATCGTGCTCACCGGCGCCGGCCGCGCCTTCAGCGCCGGCCTGGACCTCAAGGAGATCGGCGCCGGCCAGGGCAGCATCGGCGGCACCGACGGCAAGCCGGTGGGCGACCCGGTGGCGGCGATCACCCGCTGCGCCAAGCCGGTGATCGGCGCGATCAACGGCGCCGCGGTGACCGGCGGCTTCGAGCTGGCGCTGGCCTGCGACGTGCTGCTGGCGTCGGAGAACGCGCGCTTCGCCGACACCCACGCGCGCATCGGCGTGGCGCCGGGCTGGGGCCTGTCGCAGAAGCTCAGCCGCGCGATCGGCCCCTACCGCGCGCGCGAGGTCTCGCTGACCGGCAACTGGGTCTCGGCCGAACAGGCCGCGGCCTGGGGCTTCGTCAACCGCGTGCTGCCGGCCGAGCAGCTGCTGCCGGCCGCCCTGGCGCTGGCGCGCGACATGCTGAGCACGCTGCCGCACATGCTGACGCGCTACAAGGCGATCATCAACGACGGCTTCGCGCTGGCCTACGGCGAGGGCCTGGCGCTGGAGAAGGCCCGCGCACGCGAGTTCAACACCGCGGTCTCGGCCGACGATGTCGAGGCCCGCCGCGAGGCGGTGCGCCAGCGCAACCGCGCCGGCGGCTGAAGCCTGGCGCCCGTGTCCCGGCGCTTGCGCCGGACCGACGCTCAGTGCGCCTTGGCCTCGCGCGCGGCGCGCTCGCTGTCCTCGCGGATGTGGCGGGCGATGTAGCGCGCATAGAACACGCCCATGCCGAGCGTGAAGGCGATGACCGCCGCGCTGAGCAGGCCGTAGTCGGTGGTGAAGAAGTCGCGCAGGGCGTGCATGGAGCTCTCCTCGTCAAGAAACCATGCCGCGATGTGACACCCGCACCGGTGCCGCAGGCTTGCGCCAGCGCAAGCCGCGGCGGCCGCCGCGGGCCTGCCGGCAGGCGGCTTGATCCAGCCCAAACAAAAAGAAGCCCCCGGTGCCGTGGCACCGGGGGCAATGCTCCTCATCGCTTGCGCCGCGGTGTGCTGCGGCGGCCGGCACCTTCACGGCCGCTGGCGGACCACGCCACGACAGGCCCAGACTACGCCCGAAGTGCCGCCGGGGCATCCGGGGAAGTGCATAGGAACTTCCCGCAACGTGACGAATCCACGTCCGGCGTGGGGAAAACCCCCTCAGCCCAGCAGCACGCCCAGCCCGGCCGCCGCGGCCAGCAGCGGGTGGTCGCCCGGCACCGGGCGGTTGCGGCCGGCCACCTCGGCCAGCGGCACGCTGGCGATGTCCGAGCCCTGCAGCGTGACCATGCGGTCCCAGTCGCCGCGGCGCACCAGCTGCGCCGCGTGCCAGCCGAAGCGCGTGGCCAGCACGCGGTCGAAGGCGGTGGGCGAGCCGCCGCGCTGCACGTGGCCCAGCAGCGTGGCGCGCACCTCGCTCCTGAGCAAGGGCTGCAGCTGCTGCATCAGCACCGCACCGACGCCGCCCAGGCGCAGCGGGTCCGGGCTGTCGGCGATGGTGCGGGCCACGGTCAGGCCGCCGCCGATCTCGCGCGCGCCCTCGGCGACGCAGATCAGCGTGTAGCCCTCGCGCGCCTCGCGCTGGCGGCAGTGCTCGACCACCGCGTGCAGGCTGTAGGGCCGCTCGGGCAGCAGGATCACGTCGGCCGCGCCGGCCATGCCGCCTTCCAGCGCGATCCAGCCGGCGTAGCGGCCCATGGTCTCGGCGATCATCACCCGGCCGTGGCTGCGCGCGGTGGTCTCCAGCCGGTCCAGCGCCTCGGCCACCACCGCCACCGCGCTGTCGAAGCCGAAGCTGCGGTCGGTGTGGCACAGGTCGTTGTCGATGGTCTTGGGCACGCCGACCACCGGCAGGCCCTTGGCGGCGATCTTGTGCGCGATGGCCATGGTGCCGTCGCCGCCGATGGCCACCAGCCCGTCCAGCCCCAGCTCGCGGGCGTAGGCCAGGGCCTGGTCGGAGACGTCGGCGCCGCCGGCACCGAAGTAGTGGAAGGGGTCGGCCTTGTTGTGCGTGCCCAGGATGGTGCCGCCCTGGGCCAGGATGCCGGCCACCGTGTCGGCGCCCAGCGGCACCGCGTCCCGGGTGATCAGGCCGAGGAAGCCGCGGCGGATGCCGGTGACGCGCGCGCCGCACTCGTTGCCCAGCGCCAGCGTGACGGCGCGGATCACCGCGTTCAGGCCCGGGCAGTCGCCGCCGCCGGTGAGGATGCCGATGTGCATGGAAGACGGACTCCGGAGGTTTCAGCCCGCGCGGGCCAGGAATTCGGCGTAGCGCGGCAGGTCGACGTTGCCGCCCGAGACGATCACGCCCACGCGCGCGCCGGGCCAGCGCTCGACGCCCTCGAGCAGGGCGGCGGCCGCCAGGCAGCCGGTGGGCTCGACCACCTGCTTCAGGTGCCGGGCGAAGAACTGCATCGTGCGCACCAGCGCGTCGTCGTCGACGGTGACGATGCGCGCCACCAGCGCCTGGATCACCGGGAAGGTGAGCCGGCCGCTGGCGGGGGTCTGCGCGCCGTCGGCGATGGTCTGCGGCACGTCGATGCGCACGATCTCGCCGCGCGCCAGGCTGAGCTGGGTGTCGTTGCCCGCCGCCGGCTCGACGCCGACCACGGTGATGCCGGGCAGCCGCGCCTTGGCGGCCACCGCGCAGCCGGAGATCAGCCCGCCGCCGCCCACGCAGACCAGCAGCGCGTCCAGCGGGCCGACCTCGTCGATCAGCTCCGCCGCCGCGGTGCCCTGGCCGGCCATCACGTCGGGGTGGTCGTAGGGCGGGACCAGCGTCATGCCGCGCTCGGCGGCCAGGCGCGCGCCGATGGCCTCGCGGTCCTCGGTCCAGCGGTCGTAGAGCACGACGGCGCTGTCGCGCTGGCCGTCCTGGTAGGCCCGGGTGGCGGCCAGCTTGGCCGCCGGCGCATCGTGCGGCATCACGATCACCGTCGGGATGTCCAGCAGCCGGCCGGCCAGCGCCACCGCCTGGGCGTGGTTGCCCGAGCTGAAGGCCAGCGCGCCGGCACGGCGTTGCGCCGGCGTGAAGCGCGACAGCGCGTTGTAGGCGCCGCGGAACTTGAAGGCGCCGATGCGCTGCAGGTGCTCGGCCTTGAAGAAGACCTGGGCGCCGCAGCGCTCGTCGGCCAGGCGCGAGCGCAGCACGGGCGTGCGGTGTGCCACGCCGCGCAGGCGTTCGGCGGCGGCGGCCACGTCCGAGGGCTGGATGGCGAGCGCACTCATGCCGACAAGCATAACGGGCGCACCCGGTCCAGCCGTGTGACGGTCGCGGCGCCGGCCCGTGGCCGCGCGGCCCGTGACGGATTCGGCTGACGGCGGCGCGCACGGCCGCCGCCTATTCATTATTATCACTTTCTCGCAGTACCCCCGGCTGTCCCCGCTCCACCGCCCGACCCTGCTGCGAACACCATGACCGTCCCGCCCGCCGCCGCGATGCCGATGACCCCGCCGGTGGCCGACACCGCGCTGCACGGCCGCCGCGTGCGGCGGATGATCGAGTTCATCTGCGCGATGGCGGTGCTGACCGGCCTGCTGTGGGGCACGGTGTTCGTCCGGCAAGGCCTGTGGTGGGCCGCGGCGTCGCAGCTGCTGCCGTCGGCGCTGGCCGGCGCGGCGCTGTGGCTGCTGCACCGGCAGCGCCAGCGCGCGGCGACCCGGCTGGTGGTGGTGGCGATGTACGGCATCCTCTGCGCCTCGGCCCTGCTGCTGGACGTGCCGACGCCCGCTGCCGGCCGCTCGGTGCACCTGTTCCTGATCGCGCTGGGCGTGCTGTCGGCGCAGCTGCTGCTCGACGAGCCGCCCTGGCTGCGCCACGGCGCGCCGCTGGTGTGCCTGGGCAGCTACCTGGTCTTCGCCGCCACCGACGCCGGCTGGGTCACGCCGCTGCTGCTGCCCGACGCGGTGCGCACGCACACCGCCTGGGTCAATCACGCGCTGGCGGTGGTGCTGCTCTACGCCAGCGTGCGGGTGCTGCTCAGCGACGTGGCCGAGCGCGACGGCCGCGAGGCCGAGCTGCGCGACGCGCTGCTGCGCGGCGAGCTGCTGCTGCACTACCAGGCCCAGGTCGACACCGGCGGCCGCATCGTCGGTGCCGAGGCGCTGGTGCGCTGGCAGCATCCGCGCCGCGGCCTGCTGGGTCCGGGCGAGTTCATCCCGCTGGCCGAGCGCAGCGGCCTGATGGCGGCGCTGGGCGACCAGGTGCTGCGCGCGGCCTGCCAGCAGCTGGCGGCCTGGCGCCACCAGCCGGCCACCGCCCGGCTGCAGCTGGCGGTCAACGTCAGCGCCGCCGAGTTCGCCCGGCCCGACTTCGTCCAGCGCGTGCTGGTCAGCATCGCGCAGGCCGGCATCGACCCGACGCGGCTGAAGCTGGAGCTGACCGAGAGCCTGCTGGTGCACGACCTGGACGACGTGGTCGCCAAGATGACGGCGCTGAAGGCGCGCGGCATCGCCTTCTCGCTGGACGACTTCGGCACCGGCTTCTCGTCGCTGGCCTACCTGCGCCGCCTGCCCTTCGACCAGCTGAAGATCGACCGCGCCTTCGTGCACGGCATGCTCGATTCGCCGGGTGACGCCGCCATCGCGCAGGCGGTGGTCAGCCTGGGGCGCAGCCTGAAGCTGGAGGTCATTGCCGAGGGCGTCGAGACCGCCGAGCACTGCCGCGCGCTGGCGGCGATGGGCTGCCACCGCTACCAGGGCTACCTGTTCGGCCGGCCGGCGCCGGCGCCCGACTTCGAGGCCCTGGTGCTGCGCTCGGCCGCCGGGTTGCCGCTGGCGTCCGCCCGCCCGGCGGCGCCGGCCCCCGCGCAGGCCGAGGACGCGGCGCAGCCGGCCTGAGCGCCCGGCCCTGGCTAGGCCGGGCCCTGGAAGCCGCCGCGGCGGAAGGTCAGCACCAGCGTGTCGCGGTGGCCGCCGGGGGCGGCGTCGGCGGGCTGGATCGGCGTGCTCTCGTGGATCACGCGCTCGTCGTCGAGCAGCAGCGCGCTCCAGGGCTGGGCCAGCGTGAAGCGCAGGCCCTGCGGGCCCCGGGCGTCGAACACCCGGGTCTCGCCGCCCTTGATGCCGCTGCGCGCCACCAGGATCACCACCACCAGGTCGACGCCGTCGCGGTGCGCCCCCTCGGGCGTCGGCCGGCCGATGCCGTCGGTGGTGTCGATGCGGAAGGGGTGGGCCTCGACATACCAGGGCTCGGCCTCGGGCGGCACGCCGCGCAGCGCCGCCGCGCGCGCGGCCAGCGCGCACAGCAGCCGGCCCCAGGCGGGGTCGTCGACCAGGGCCGCCGGCAGCGGCTCGAACCAGCGCTCGATGCCGCCGTGCAGCGCGTTGTACTCGACCGGCTGCCAGTGGGCACGGTGCGGCACCGGCTGCACCAGGCCCTCGACCGCGCCGTCGGCGTGCGGACCGGCGCCCAACGGGCGCACGACGAAGCAGCCGTGGCGCCGCCGGCGGTAGCGGCCGCCGTCGCGCAGGAAGCGGTCGGGCGGCAGCGCGTCCCACAGCGGCGCCCAGGCGGCCAGCGCCGGCGCCGCCACGCCGGCCAGCCGCGCCAGTGCATCGGCGTCCAGCACCGCATAGCCGCTGCCGGCGAGCTGGGCGTCGAGGTCGGACAGGGCGGTCAGCGGCGGTGGCAGGGACATGGCGGGCGGCGGGGCAGGCGGACAGGGCGGGCCGCTTCGGGGCGCCGCGCCGGCATTGTGCGCGAGCGCGCGCGGCCCCGGCCGCACGCCGGGGCGTGGGGCGGCAGCGACACCGGTGGCGACGCCGCGTCGGCGGCGGCGCGCGCGCCTGCGCCGCCCAGTAGACTGCGCCCCGTCGTCCCCGCACGCCCCGCCGAACGGCATGCCGCCCTCCCCGCCCCCCGCGCCCGCCAGCACCGACCTCGGCTTCGACCCCGCCAGCCTCGCGCTCGTCGACCTGCCCGTCGCCTGGACCGATGCCGGCGGCGGCCTGCTGGGTGCCAACGCGGCCTTCGTCGCGCAGTTCGGCCCGGCCGACGCGGTGCAGCCGCTGCAGGCGCTGCTGGCCGCCCGCCTGGGCCCGCCGCCCGACGGCGGCGCGGCGCTGCAGGCCGCGCTGGCGGCTCGGCAACCGGCCGCCGTCGACTGGCCGGGCCCGGCCCGCCCGGCCTGGCAGCTGCGGCTGCGCCCGGCGGGCGCCCGGGCCTGGGTGGTGACGCTGCAGCCCGCACCCGCCCCTGCCCCCGCCGCCGACGCCGCCCCGCCGTCTCGTCTGGCCGACCTGCTGCGCACCGCCCAGACCCTCGGCCGCATCGGCGTCTGGGAGCGCGACCTGCGCTCGGGCCAGGGCCTGTGGGACGACCACGTCTGGCGCTTCTGGGGCCTGCCGCCGCGCCCCGAGGCGCCGTCGATGCCCGAGGCCGAGCAGGCCGTGCACCCGGACGACCGCGAGGCCCTGCGCCAGCGCTTCCGCCAGTCGGCCGACGCGCCGGGCCACCACGAGCACCGCTACCGGCTGCGCGGCGCCGACGGCCGGCTGCGCCACATGTGCTCGCGCTGGCAGGTCTGCGTCGGCGGCGACGGCCGGCCCGAGCGCGTGCTGGGCATCGAGATCGACGAGACCGAGGTGCGGCAGCTGGCGCAGTCGGCCGACGACGCCCACGCCCAGCTGCACCTGGCGGCCACGCTGGCCGGCATCGCCGAATGGCAGCACGACGCGGCCAGCGACCGGCTGCAGACCTCGGCCGCCGGCTGGGCCCTGCTGGGCCTGCCCGCGCGCCCCGGCGGTGCGACGCTGCAGGAGCTGGCGCCGCTGCTGCACCCCGAGGACCTGGCCTCGGTGCTGGCGCAGTACCCGGCGGACGCGGCCCGCGGCGCCGCCGCCGGGGCCGACGGCACGACCGACATCGTCGTGCGCGTGCGCGACGCCCGCGACGGCCGCGACGGCTGGCGCTACCTGATGGCGCGCAGCGTGCCGCGGCGCGCGGCCGACGGCGCCCTGCTGGGCCATGTCGGCGTGGCGCTGGACATGACCGGCCGGCTCGAGGCCCAGCGCCACGCGCTGGACCTGGCGCAGCACCTGGAGATGGCCACCGCGGCGGCCGGCCTGGGCATCTGGACGCTGACCGCGGACAGCGGGCACGAGATGCACTGGGACCTGCAGATGCGCCGCCTGCACGGCCTGCCCCCCGACGCGCCGGCGCCGCGCCCCGGCGCCTACGTGCGCGGCTTCGTGCACCCGGAGGACCGCGCCGCGGTGGACGAGGCGATGCACACGCTGCGCCAGCGCCACGAAGGCCTGATCGAGCTGGACGTGCGGGTGATCTGGCCGGACGGCCAGCAGCGCCGGCTGGCCACGCGCTCGTCGATGGGCATGGTCGGCGGACGGCGGCGGCTGCACGGGGTGATGCTCGACGTCACCGAACGCCACCTGGCCGAGAACCGCCTGCGCGAGGCCCAGCAGCGCGCCGCCCTGGTGGCGCGCAGCGTGGGCATCGGCACCTGGGCGTCCGACGCCGACGCCCGCGTCGGCTGGTGGGACGAGCAGATGTTCGCGCTGCGCGGCCGCCCGCCGCGCAGCACGCCGGTGACGGTCGAGGAGATGATGACCTGGGTCCATGCCGAGGACCGCGAGCGCCACCAGCGCCTGATGGCCCAGGCGCTGCAGGACAACGTGGCGACCAACACCGAGTTCCGCGTGCTGTGGCCCGACGGCAGCGAGCGCTGGCTGGCCTCGCGCTCGATCCCGGTGCGCGACGACAGCGGCCGCACCGTGCGGCGCATCGGCATCAACTGGGACATCACCGACGCGCGCAACGCCGCGGCGGCCCGCGCCGAGCAGCTGCTGGCGCAGCGCGAGAGCCAGGCCAAGTCGCGCTTCCTGGCGCGCATCAGCCACGAGCTGCGCACGCCGCTGAACGCGGTGCTCGGCTTCTCGCAGCTGCTGCTGGCCGAGACCAGCCAGGGCGGCAGCCCCGACCCGCAGACCTGGCGCCGCCGGGCCGCCCAGGTGCAGGCCTCGGGCGAGCACCTGCTGGCGCTGATCGACGACGTGCTGGAGCTGTCCAGCCTGCAGTCGGGCGAGCTGCCGATGTCGCTGCAGCCGGTGGCGCTGGCGCCGCTGGTGGCCTCGGCGCTGTCGCTGGTCGAGCTGCAGGCCCGGCAGGCTGGCGTGGCCCTGCACGCCGACACGCCGCAGGGCTGGGTGCTGGGCGACCCGGTGCGCCTGCGCCAGGTGCTGCTGAACCTGCTGAGCAACGCGATCAAGTACAACCGCGCCGGCGGCCGCGTCACCGTCTCGGCCGCCGTCCAGGACGGCTGGCAGCTGCTGCGCGTCAGCGACACCGGCCGCGGCATGGACGAGCAGCAGCTGCAGCACCTGTTCGAGCCCTTCAACCGCCTGGGCGCCGAGCGCGAGGGCATCGCCGGCACCGGCATCGGCCTGGCCATCGTGCGCGCCGCGGTGCAGCAGATGGGCGGCACGGTGCAGGTGCGCAGCCGACCCGGCGAGGGCAGCTGCTTCGAGGTCAGCCTGCAGCAGGCCGCCGCCGCGGCGCCGGCCGAGCCGGAGCGCGCCGCCGCCGCGGCGCCCGTGCCGGCCGCGGCGCCGGCGGCCGTGCCCGCCGGGCTGACCGACATCCTCTACATCGAGGACAACCCGGTGAACCTGCTGATCGTGCGCGAGCTGCTGGGCCAGCGCGCCGACCTGCGCTTCGCCGCCGCCGAGGACGGCCGCAGCGGCCTGGCCGCCGCGCGCGCCCAGCGCCCGGCGCTGATCCTGCTGGACATGCAGCTGCCCGACATGGACGGGCTGGCCGTGCTGCAGGCGCTGCGCGCCGACCCGCAGACCGCCGGCATCCGCTGCGTCGCGCTCAGCGCCAACGCGATGCCCGAGGACATCCGCCGCGCCCGCGCCGCCGGCTTCGACGACTACTGGACCAAGCCGCTGGACCTGCGCGGCTTCCTCGGCGCGATGGACCACCTGTTCGGCCCGGCACCCGGCGCCGCCTGATCGCGCCCCCGCCGCCGCGGGCGCGGCCGCCGCGCGGCGGATGACCGCGGCCAGACAGCCAGGGTACGCGTGCTCGCCGGCCACCCCGCCAGCCGCGCGCCGGCGGTACATACTCGGGCCCTGGCGCCGCCACGGGCGCCGGACGCAGCCCGGGAGTACCGCGTTCTGACCTCCATCCTCCGCCGGCCGGCCGAAGCCATGCTGGACCGCGTCGCGCGCGACATCGGCCTGGCCATCACCGATGCCCACCGCGAGCGCGTGGCCCACGAGCAGCTGCGCATGGTGCTGCTGCACACCCGCCTGGGCACGCTGGCCGCCACCGCCTTCGCGGTGCTGCTGGTCGCCCACCTGTCCGGCCAGCTGAGCGATCCACAGGCCGGCCTGCTGCACGGCTGGCTGGCGCTGAAGGTCGGCATCGCGCTGGCCCGCGTCGCGCTGGCCGCGGCCTACCGGCGGCGCGGCGCGTCCGGGGCGGCCTGGGTGCGCTGGCAGCGGGCGATGCTGGCGATGCTGGCGCTGGACGGCGCCGTCTGGGGCCTGCTCGGCTGGCACCTGGTGGCCCAGCCGGTGCCGGTGGCGGCGCTGGCGGTGGCGGCGCTGGACGGCGTCAGCTGCATCGCCACCTTCGGCCTGCAGGCACGGCTGGCCGCCACCGCGGCCTACGTGCTGCCGATGCTGCTGCCGGTGGCCGCCGGCCTGGCGCTGCGCGCCGACGGGCTGGCCGCCTTCGCCGCGGCCGGCCAGCTGATCCTGCTGTTGCTGCTGCTCGGCACGGCGCACGCCAGCGCGCGCCAGCTGACGCTGCTGACGCTGCTGCGCCTGCAGGCCGACCAGCTGGCCACCGAGAAGGACGCCGCGCTGCGCCTGGCGCAGGAGCAGAGCGCCGAGCGCAGCCGCTTCCTGGCCAAGGTCAGCCACGAGCTGCGCACGCCGCTGCACGGCATCCTGGGGCTGGCCCGGCTGCTGCACCTGGAGTCCGCCGACGCCACCACCAGCCACCGGCTGGAGCTGATCGAGAGCTCGGGCACCCACCTGCTGGGCCTGATCAACGACCTGCTCGAGGTCTCGCGCATGGACGCCGGCCACTTCGAGCTGCAGCGCGCGCCCTTCGACCTCGCGGCGCAGCTCGACGAACTGGCCGACCTGTTCAGCCTGCGTGCCGCCGACAAGGGCCTGCGCTTCGACCTGCACAGCACGCTGCCCCACCCCTGCTGGGTGCTGGGCGACGCGGCGCGGCTGCGCCAGGTGCTGAGCAACCTGCTGGGCAATGCGCTGAAGTTCACGCGCGAGGGCGGCATCGCGCTGCACGCCGGGCCCGGCACCGGCCCCGGCCGCGTGCGCCTGGCGGTGCTCGACAGTGGCCCGGGCATCGCGCCCGAGGCCCTGGCGCGCATCTTCCAGCCCTTCCAGCAGGCCGGCGCCGGCGGCGGCCCCAGCGCCGAGGGCGTGGGCCTGGGCCTGACGATCGCCCGCGAGATCGCCCAGGCGATGGACGGCGACATCCGCGTCGACAGCGCACCGGGCCAGGGCGCGCGCTTCAGCGTCGAGGTGGCGCTGCCGCCGGCCAGCCCGGACGCCGGTGCGCCGCCCCCGCCGCCCGACGGCGCGCTGCCGCGCCTGGTGCTGGTGGCCGAGGACGACGAGGTCAACGCGCTGATCGTCGGTGCCTACCTGGACAGCCTGGGCGTGCGCCACGAGCGCGTGGCCGACGGCAAGCAGGCGGTGGGCCACGCGCTGCGCGAGACCGACCGCCCCGAGCTGGTGCTGATGGACTGCCGCATGCCGGTGATGGACGGCCTGGCCGCCGCCGCCGAGATCCGCCGCCAGGAGCGCACGCTGGGCCTGGCGCGCCTGCCCATCCTGGCGCTGACCGCCACCAGCAGCGACGAGGACCGCCAGGCCTGCCTGCACTGCGGCATGGACGGGCTGCTGGCCAAGCCCTTCAACCCGGTGCAGCTGGCGCAGGCGCTGCGCCAGACCCGCGCCGGCCGGGCCCGCGGCCGCTGAGCGCGGGCACCGCGGCCCGCCCGGGGCGCGGCGGCCGCCCCCGCGGGGGCAGGCACCCGCGCGGGCCCCGAACCGGCCTCAGGGCAGCGCCGGCGCGGCGGTGGCCGGGGCCGGCGCGTCGTCCGATCGGTGGCCCGGCGTTCCGGCCACCCCGCCGGCATCCGGGTCGGCCGGCCCGACCGCCTCGGCCAGCAGCTGCAGGTCGGGGTGCCAGGTCTCGACCATGAAGCCGTACAGGCCGTGGCCGCTGGCATGCCAGTGCCGCTCGGCGGCCACCACGTCGAAGGCCAGCACGCTGTGCGGCAGGCCGCCGGCGTGGGCCAGCGGCACCTGGCGGCCTTCGCCCAGCAGGTCGGTGAAGCCCAGGCCGCGGTAGATGCGGATCAGCGCCGGGCTGCGCGCGCCGATGACCAGCCAGCGCACCTGGCTGGCCACCGCGTACAGGTAGCAGGCCTTGACCAGCATCGGCCGCACCAGCCGGTCGGCGCCGGGCACGATGGCCAGGCGGGTGATCTCGGCGCGCGGCCGTCCGGCCAGCGCCGCCGGCAGCGCCACGCTGGCCTCCAGCTGCAGCGGCCGCGGGTGGTTGCGCTGGATGCGCGCGGTGCCGACGACATGGCCGCCGGCCTTGTCCCGGCACACCAGCACCACGGTGCCGGGCTGGCCGTCCAGCGCGTCGGGCTCGGCCAGCGCGGCGGCCAGGCCGGGCAGGTGGTGGCCGTAGGCCTGGGCACGCACCGCGCAGGCCTCGCGCAGCTCGGCGCCCGGACGGGCGATGCGGACGGTGAAGTCCAGCAGGGCAGTGGACATGGCGAGGCGCTCCCAACGAAGGACGACTGGACCCGGCGGGCGGTTCTGGCCGCCCATCTCCGGCAATAGCTTGCCCTGCAGGCCAGGGTGCGATGGCCGGAGAAGCGGCGCGCCGCGGCCCCAGTTCCACGCCGGCCGGCGGCCCGCGGCTACAGTAGCGGGCCGCCCCGCCGTCCCCTGCTGCATGCCCGCACCCAAAGCCTCCTCCCGCACCCCGGCCCGCGCCGCCACCCCGTCCGGATCGCTCGCGCTGTGGCTGGGGCTGGCGCTGCTGATCGTCGTGCTCGACCAGCTCAGCAAGACCCTGGTCGTCGCCCGCTTCGCGCTGGGCGACAGCCTGACCGTGACCGACTGGTTCAACCTGGTGCGGGTGCACAACAGCGGCGCGGCCTTCTCCTTCCTGGCCGGCGCCTCGGGCTGGCAGCGCTGGTTCTTCGTCGGCCTGGGCGCGCTGGCCTCCGGCTTCATCGTCTGGATGCTGAAGAAGCACCCCGGCCAGCGCCTGTTCTGCACCGCGATCACGCTGATCCTCGGCGGCGCGGTGGGCAACGTCATCGACCGCCTGCTGCACGGCCACGTCATCGACTTCCTGCAGTTCCACTGGGGCTGGCTGGCGCCGCTGTTCCCCGGCGGCTACTTCCCGGCCTTCAACCTCGCCGACAGCGCGATCACCGCCGGCGCGGCGGCCCTGGTGCTCGACGAACTGCTGCGCGTGCGGCGCGGCCGCTGAGCACGGGCGCGGCCCGGGTTTTCCCCGGTGCCCGTGTCGCCCCGGCCGCGGGACTGCCCGCATGGCAGCGCCGGCCGGGCGGCGCTACGCTGGGCCATGATGTCCGACGCCCTGCACCCCGACCCCGCACCGGTGGCCGCGCCGGCCCCGGCCCCCGACACGGACGCCGCCAGCGCCGAACGCTCGGCCTTCCAGATCACGCTGCGCCCGCTGCGCGCCGCCCAGCCCCTGCAGTGGCTGGCCGCCGGCTGGCAGGACTTCCGCCGCTGCCCCGGCATCGGCCTGTTCTACGGCGTGTGCTTCACCACCATGGGCTGGCTGCTGATGGCGGTGTTCCGGCACGCGCCGGCCTATGTGCTGGCGCTGTCGGCCGGCTTCCTGCTGGTCGGGCCCTTCCTGGCGCTGGGCCTGTACCGCGCCAGCCAGCGGCTGGAGCGCGGCGAGCGCCCCGACCTGGGCGACTCGCTGCTGGCCTGGGACCAGCGCACCGGCACCCTGGCCATCTTCGGCTTCGTGCTGCTGGTGCTGGAGATGCTGTGGGGCCGCGCCTCGCTGATCGTCTTCGCCGTCAGCTTCGACGGCATGCCCGACTTCAAGGGCTCGCTGCTGGCCCTGCTCGACCCGGAGAACATCAACTTCATCGTCGCCTACCTGCTGGTCGGCGGCTTCTTCGCCGGGCTGATCTTCGCCGTCAGCGTGGTCTCGATCCCGATGATCCTCGACCGCCCGGTCGACGCCATCACCGCCGGCCTGACCAGCCTGCGCCTGTTCCTGACCCAGCCCGGCGTGCTGCTGCTGTGGGGCCTGCTGATCACCACGGTGGTCGTGCTGGCGATGCTGCCCGGCTTCGCCGGCCTGCTGGTGGCCGGCCCGGTGCTGGGCCACGCCAGCTGGCACGCCTACCGCGCCGCGGTGGCCGAGGACTGACCGGTCCGGTCCGCCGCGCCGGCAGCCGGCGCCCCCGCTCCTCCGCCGGCCAGCGGCTAGAGTGCGGGGCATGGTGCACCCCGACCGCCGCCGCCTGCTGACCCTGCCCCTGGCGCTGCCCGCGCTGGCCCTGCCCGCCGGCGCGCGCGCCGGCCTGCCCGAGGTGGTGGCCGTGGCGCGCCGCGCGGTGTTCCCGGTGGGCACCTACCACGCGCTGGACAACCCGCGCTTCAGCTTCCGCGGCAGCGGCTTCGCTGTCGGCGACGGCCGGCTGCTGGCCACCAACGCCCATGTGCTGCCCGAGGACCCGGCCGCGCTGGGCCGGATGGCGCTGCTGGTCAGCGCGCAGCGCACGGCCGGCGCCGACGGCGCCGCCAGCGCCCCGGTGCGCAAGCTGACCCTGCTGGCCCAGGACCGCACCCACGACCTGGCCCTGCTGCAGATCGACGGCGAGCCCCTGCCCGCCCTGCCCCTGGCCGCCGACGACAGCGCGCGCGAGGGCCAGGCCGTGGCCTTCATCGGCTTCCCGATCGGCGGGCTGCTGGGCTTCTCGCCGGTGACGCACCGCGGCACCATCTCGTCGATCACGCCGATCGCGCTGCCGCCGCCCAACGCCGCGCGGCTGGACGCCGCCGCGGTGGCCCGGCTGCGCCAGGGCGTGTTCGACATCTACCAGCTCGACGGCACCGCCTACCCCGGCAACAGCGGCGGCCCGCTGCTGGACGCCGACAGCGGCGAGGTGCTGGGCCTGATCAACATGGTGCTGGTCAAGGCCGGCCGCGAGTCGCTGCTCAGCCAGCCCTCGGGCATCAGCTACGCCATCCCGGTGCGCTTCCTGCGCGCGCTGCTGGCGGCGCGCTGAGGGCCGGGGCCGGAGGACGCGCGCGGTGCCGCGGCAGACCCTGCGCCAGCTGGCCGGCCCGGCCCGCACGCGGCCCGGCAACCGGCGCCTGGGGCTGCTGCTGGCCTTCGTCGCCGGCGCCATCAACGCCGGCGGCTACCTGGCGGTGCAGCGCTACACCTCGCACATGACCGGCGTGGTCTCGGGCGTGGCCGACGACCTCGCGCTGGGCGAGTTCGCCCTGGCCGCCGCCGGCGCCGTGCTGGTGGCCATGTTCATCGCCGGGGCGATGACCACCGCGGTGCTGACGAACTGGGCGCGCCGCCGCCGGCTGCACAGCCAGTACGCGCTGAGCCTGCTGCTGGAAGCGGCGCTGCTGCTGCTGTTCGGCCTGATGGGCACGGTGCTGGCCCAGCACACCGCGCTGCGCGTGCCGCTGACGGTGGCCCTGCTGAGCTACCTGATGGGCCTGCAGAACGCCGTGGTCACGAAGATCTCGCAGGCCGAGATCCGCACCACGCACATGACCGGCGTGATCACCGACCTCGGCATCGAGCTGGGCAAGCTGCTGTACTGGAACCGCCACCGCGCGGGCGGGCCGCAGCCGGCGGTGCGCGCCAACCGCGACAAGCTGCGCCTGCTCGCCGCCATCCTGGGCTGCTTCGCCACCGGCGGGCTGGCCGGCGCCCTGGGCTTCAAGGCCTGGGGCTACGCCGCCACGCTGCCGATCGCGCTGCTGCTGGCGGTGCTGGCGGCGGTGCCGGTGCTCGACGACCTGCAGGGCGCCGACGCAGCACCCCGCGGCTGAGGGCCCGGCGCTCAGGGCAGCAGGATGCTGCTGCCGGTGGTGTTGCGCGCCTCCAGCTCGGTGTGGGCACGGGCCACCTCGGCCAGCGGGTAGCGCTGGTCGATGCGGATCTTCACCGCGCCGCTGGCCACCACGCCGAACAGGTCGTCGGCCATGGCCTGGGTGCCCTCGCGCGTGGCCAGGTGGGTGAACAGCGTGCCGCGCGTCAGGTACAGCGAGCCCTTGGTGCCCAGGATGCCCGGGGCGAAGGGCGGCACCGGGCCCGAGGCGTTGCCGAAGCTGGCCAGCAGGCCGAAGGGCCGCAGGCAGTCCAGGCTGCCGTCGAAGGTGTCCTTGCCCACCGAGTCGTAGACCACCTTGACGCCCTTGCCGCCGGTGATCTCCTTGACGCGGGCGACGAAGTTCTCGCTGCGGTAGTTGATCGCGTGCGCCGCGCCGTGCTGCAGTGCCAGCGCGCACTTGGCGTCGGTGCCGGCGGTGGCGATCAGCTGCAGGCCCAGCGCCCTGGCCCACTGGCAGGCGATCAGGCCGACGCCGCCGGCCGCGGCGTGCCACAGGATGTGGTCGCCGGGCTCCAGGCCCTCGGCCGGGCGCGTCTTCTTCAGCAGGTACTGCACGGTCAGGCCCTTGAGCATCATCGCCGCGCCGGTCTCGACGTCGATGCCCTCGGGCAGTTTGCACACCACGGTGGCCGGCATCACGCGGGCCTCGCTGTAGCTGCCCGGCGGGCCGCCGGCGTAGGCGGCGCGGTCGCCCGGCTGCAGGTGGGTCACGCCGGCGCCCACCGCCTCGACGATGCCGGCGCCCTCCATGCCCAGGGTCAGCGGCAGCGGGTTCTTGTACAGGCCGGTGCGCTGGTAGACGTCGATGAAGTTCAGGCCGATGGCCTGGTGGCGGATGCGGACCTGGCCGGGGCCGGGCTCGCCGACCGGCAGGTCCACGAGCTGCATCTGCTCGGGGCCGCCGAACTGCTGGATCTGGATGGTCTTGGCCATGGGTGGTCTCCTGGTGGCGTCCCGGTGGCGTCCGGGTGGATGGGTGTGGGCCGCAAGCGTAACGGCTGGCCGCCGGCCTTGCCGCGCCGGGGCCGGCCGGGCGGCGCTGCGGCGCTGCAAAGCCCGTGGGCACGCCCGTGCGCCGCACCGGCGCCACAATCGCGCCCCGCATGCGCCTGAGCCCCCGCCTCGCCCTGAGCCTGACCCTGCCGCCCCTGCTGTGGGCCGGCAACGCGGTGGTCGGCCGCCTGACCATCGCCAGCATCTCGCCGCTGTGGCTGAACACGCTGCGCTGGACGATCGCGCTGGCACTGCTGCTGCCGCTGGGCTGGCGCGCCTTCGCCACGCCGCAGCGCCGGCGCCAGATCGCCCAGCGCTGGCCCTACCTGGCGCTGCTGAGCCTGACCGGCGTGGGCGCCTACAACGCGCTGCAGTACCTGGCGCTGAAGACCAGCACGCCGCTGAACGTCACGCTGATCGCCGCCAGCTCGCCGGTGTGGGCGCTGGCCATCGGCGCGGCGGTCTACGGCGAGCGGCCCACGCGCGCGCAGGGCGCCGGCGCGGTGCTGTCGCTGCTGGGCGTGGCCTGCGTGCTCTCGCGCGGCGACCCGGCGGCGCTGCTGCGCGTGCACTTCGTCGCCGGCGACCTGCTCATGCTGCTGGCCGTGGTCACCTGGAGCGTCTACAGCTGGCTGCTGGCGCGCCCGCCGGCGACCATGCAGGGCGCGGCGCGGCCCGACTGGGACTGGGCCGAGTTCCTGTGCATCCAGATGGCCATCGGCCTGCTGTGGGCCGGCGCCGGTGCCGGCCTGGGCGAGTGGCTGCAGCCCGGCCGCGGCGGCGTGGCCTGGACGCCGGCGGTGCTCGCCGCACTGGCCTACATCGCCATCGGTCCGTCGCTGCTGGCCTACCGGCTGTGGGGCCTGGGCGTGGCCGCGGCCGGGCCGACCATCGCCGCCTTCTTCGCCAACCTCACGCCGCTGTTCGCCGCGCTGCTGTCGGCCGCGCTGCTCGGCGAGTGGCCGCGGCCCTACCACGGCCTGGCCTTCGCGCTGATCGTCGCCGGCATCGTCGTCTCGTCGCGGACGGCGCGCCGGGGCTGACAGAATCGGGCCACCATGGCCCCCGACGACGACACCGCCGACCACGACAGCGACCTCGGCGCGCTGGTGCTGGCCCTGATCGGCAGCCGCCACTCGGTGGCGCCCAAGCGCCTGCGCGCGCCGGGGCCCGACGCCGACCAGCTGCGCCAGCTGGTCGACGCCGCGGCCTGCGCCCCCGACCACCGCGGCCTGCGGCCCTGGCGGCTGATCCGCGTGGCCGACCACCAGCGCGACGCGCTGGCCGACCTGTTCGAGGCCTGCACCCGCGAACGCCTGGGCCAGGCCGACGACCCGCTGCCGCCCGACGAGGCCGACATCGCCCGCAGCCGCGAGAAGGCCTACCGCGCGCCGCTGCTGATGCTGGCCGTGCTGAAGACCGCGCCGGCCGACCGCGAGGTGCCGCCGATCGAGCGCGCGGTGACGCTGGGCGCCGCGCTGATGGGCCTGCTGCTGGCCGCGCACGGCCTGGGCTTCGGCGCCATGCTGACCAGCGGCCGCGCGGTGCGCACCGCGCGCTTCCACCAGGGCTTCGGCCTGGCCGACGACGAGCAGGCGGTGTGCTTCGTCTCGGTGGGCACGCCGGCCAACGCCCAGCGGCGCGCGCGCGGCAGCGCGGCCGATTTCCTGGGCGACTGGACGCCCGGCCCGGCCGCGCCCGGCGCCGCCGGCAACGCCCCGGAAACTGGCACGTAGGCGACTGCGGCCCCGGCGGGGCGCCCGGACACTGCGCGCCTTCCGAGCCCGCTGGAGCCGCCCCGATGAACCGAGTCCTCGCCCACACCGGCGCCCGCTACCCCATCGTCCAGGCGCCGATGGGCTGGATCGCCCGCACGCCGCTGGCCAGCGCCGTCTCGCGCGCCGGCGGCCTGGGCATCATCGAGACCTCCTCCGGCGAGACCGACGCCTGCCAGCGCGAGATCCGCCAGATGCTGGCGCTGGGCCTGCCCTTCGGCGTCAACCTGCCGATCCGCTTCCTCAAGGACGACGCGATGCTGCGCTTCGTCTGCGATTCGGGCATCCGCTTCGTCACCACCTCGGCCGGCAGCCCGGCCAAGTTCATCGCGCCGCTCAAGAGCGCCGGCATCGTCGTCTACCACGCCGTGCCCACGCTGGAGGCGGCGCTGAAGTGCGTGGACGCCGGCGTCGACGGCCTGGTCGTCGAGGGCGCCGAGGGCGGCGGCTTCAAGAACCCCGAGGAGGTGGGCACGCTGGTGCTGCTGCAGGCCATCCGCGAGCGGGTGGACGTGCCGCTGATCGCCGCCGGCGGCATCGTCGACGGCCGCGGCATGGCCGCCGCCTTCGCGCTGGGCGCCGAGGCCGTGCAGATGGGCACCCGCTTCGTCGCCAGCGCCGAGAGCCCGGTGCACGACGGCTACAAGCAGGCCATCGTCGCCGCCGACACCACCGGCACCGTGGTGCTCAACAAGAAGGGCACGCCCTGCATCCGCGCGCTCAAGTCCGACTGGAGCCTGCCGGTCCACGAGGCCGGCCTGCTGCCGCCCGACGCGTTCAAGGGCATCGCCGGCGTCTACTTCGGCGGCGACCTGTCGGCCGCGCCGGCGCTGGCCGGCCAGAGCGCCGGCCTGATCCACCAGGTGCAGACGGCGCAGCAGATCATCGAGCAGACGGTGGCCGAGTTCCACGCCATCACCCGCCGCCTGGGCGCGATGGCCGCGGCGGCCGACTTCGGCTGAGCCCCCTGCACCACCCCGGGCATGGCGCCCGGCCCGACTTCCCACCGACGCCCCCTGGAGCTTCCCGTGATCGACCTGTCCACCCTCTTCTCGCTGCAGGGCCGCACCGCCCTGGTCACCGGCGGCTCGCGCGGCATCGGCCGCATGATCGCCGAGGGCTTTCTGCGCGCCGGCGCGCGCGTCTACATCTCGGCGCGCAAGGCCGCGGCCTGCGAGGCCACCGCGGCCGAGCTGTCGGCGCTGGGCCCCTGCGTGGCGCTGCCGGCCGACGTGTCCACCGCCGACGGCATCGCCGCGCTGGTGGCCGCCTACGAGGCCCACGAGGGCCAGCGGCTCGACATCCTGGTCAACAACGCCGGCGCCGCCTGGGGCGCGCCCTTTGCCGAGTTCCCCGAGGCCGGCTGGGACAAGGTGGTCGACCTGAACCTGAAGACGCCCTTCTTCCTGACCCAGGCCCTGCACCGGCACCTGAAGGCCGCGGCCGCCGCCGGCGCGCCGGCCAAGGTGATCCAGATCGCCTCGATCGACGGCCAGACGGTGAACCCGCTGGAGACCTACAGCTACGCCGCCAGCAAGAGCGGCCTGATCCACCTGACCAAGCGCATGGCGCTGCGCCTGATCCAGGACGGCATCGTCGTCAACGCCATCTGCCCCGGCGCCTTCGCCAGCGAGATGAACCGCGCCGCCCGCGACGAGGCCGCCGCCGTGGCCGCCCGCATCCCCGCCCACCGCATCGGCGAGGACCCGGACATGGCCGCCGCAGCGATCTACCTGGCCTCGCGCGCCGGCGACTACGTGGTGGGCACCGCCCTCACCGTCGACGGCGGCGTCAACCTGGTGCGCTGACGCGCCGGCCTGCCCCCCCCCGCAAGCGCGGGTGCACGGTGGCGGGCCCGCGGCACGGGCCCTTAAGCTGGAGCGGCACGGCCCGCCGCACGGGTCGTGCGCAACCACAGCACAGGAGGATCCCGATGAACAAGACTTGGACGGGCGCGGCCGCACTGGCGCTGACCCTGGCGACCACCCCGGCCTGGGCCGACCTCGACGCCACGGTCTACGCCGGCTGGTGGCGCGACGGCGTGCTCTACGGCACGAGCGGCGACATCAGCTTCGACGCCTCGGCGGCGATCGGCAGCTTCGTCGACCCGAACGTCGACCACTGGAACGGCAGCATCTACCACCGCTGGGCGCCCTACGGCCGCGACGAGTTCTACAGCGTGCGCTGGACCGGCTACCTGAAGACCCCCACGGCCGGCGACTACCAGTTCCGCGTCACGTCCGACGACGGCGCGCAGCTGCTGCTGGGCGGCAGCAAGGTCGTCGACGCGCCGGAGCTGCAGTGGTACGCCACGACCACCAGCCAGACGCTGACGCTGGCTGCCACGACGACCGCGCTGGAGCTGCGCTTCTACGAGAACGCGGTGTACGACGGCATCCGCCTCGAATGGCTCACCCCGGGGGCCGCGGACTGGGCGGTGATCCCCGCGTCGGCGCTGGTCACCACGGTGCCCGAGCCGGCCAGCTGGGCGCTGCTGCTGGGCGGCGCAGCCCTGATCGGAACCCGCCTGCGCCGGCGCGCCGACTGAACCACGACAGACCCCGGGCGCCGAGGCCGGGCCGCGGCGTCCGGCCACGACCGGGACACGACCCATGCTGCTGATCATCCGCCACGGCGAGACGCCGCTGAACGCCGCCCGCGTGATGCAGCCGGTGGACACCCCGCTGTCCGAGCGCGGCCTGGCCCAGGCCGCCGCGCTGGCGCGGCGCCTGGCCGCGGCCGACGGCGCGCCGCGCCCGGCGGCCATCGTCAGCAGCGACCTGCCGCGCGCGCTGGCCACCGCCCGGGCCCTGGCCGACGCGCTGGGCCTGGCGGTGCACACCACGCCGCTGCTGCACGAGCGCAACTTCGGCGACCTGCGCGGCCGGCCCTACGACAGCCTGGGCTTCGACCCGCTGGCCAGCGCCGACGCGCCGCCCGGCGGCGAGTCGCAGGCCGCGTTCGCCGCGCGCTGCGCCGACGCCTGGGCCTGGGTGCTGCAGCAGCACGCGGCCGCCGGCGGCCCGCTGGCCGTCGTCACCCACGGCCTGGTCATCAAGGAATGGCTGTACCGCGGCCCGCTGACGCTGCCGGCCGCGCTGGCCCTGCCCGAGCGCCTGGCCAACACCTCGCTGACGCTGGCCGAAGCGCAGCCGCCGTTCACCGTGGCGCGGGTGGACTGCACCGCGCACCTGGGCGCTGCCGCCGGCGGTGTCGGCGAGGACGCACACAGCCTGTCCGGCGGTTGAGGTCGGCCATCCAGCACGGCGCCACACATCCTGGCTATGCTGCAGCCATGGATGCAGTCAATCCCGAAGAACAAAGCCCCCCTCCCGCCACCCCGCCGCCCCCGCCCGCCACCGCGACAGGCAACCCACCCCCCGGCGCCGCGCCCGCCGGCACCGACACCCCGCAGCTGATGGCCGGCCTGGCCGATGCCGTGCCCGGCATCCTGGCCTACTGGGACCAGGCGCTGCGCTGCCGCTTCGCCAACCGCGCCTACCTGGAATGGTTCGGCTGGCGCGCCGAGGACGTCTTCGGCCGCGGCCTGCACGAGCTGTTCGATCCCGACTACGCGCGCAGCGTGCTGCAGCCGCTGCGCGACGCGCTGGCCGGCCAGGCGCAGCAGGTGCTGCGCATCACCGACCGGCCCGAGGGCCACCACGTGCACCAGGTGCACTACCTGCCCGACCGCGCCCGCGACGGCACGGTGCGCGGCGTCTACGTGATGGCCTTCGACATCAGCACGCTCAAGCGCGTGGAGGCCGAGCTGCGCACCGCCAACGAGGCGCTGCGCCGCGCCCGCGAGGACGCCGAGGCGGCCAGCCGCGCCAAGAGCGCTTTCCTGGCCAACATGAGCCACGAGATCCGCACGCCGATGAACGCCATCATCGGCCTGACCCACCTGCTGGGCCGCGGCACCCAGGACACGCTGCAGCGCGAGCGCCTGGGCAAGATCGACGACGCCGCGCGCCACCTGCTGCAGGTGATCAACGACGTGCTGGACCTGTCGAAGATCGAGTCCGGCAAGGTCGTGCTCGAGGACATCCCCTTCTCGCTGGACACCGTGGTCAACGGCGCCTTCGACCTGGTCGGCCCGCGCGCGCGCGACAAGGGCCTGGAGCTGGTGCTCGACACCCACCAGGTGCCCGACCGCCTGCGCGGCGACCCGACCCGCCTGGCGCAGATCCTGGCCAACCTGCTGAGCAACGCGGTCAAGTTCACCGAGCGCGGCTGGGTGCGGCTGGAGGCCGAGGTGGTCGAGGAGGCCGGCGCCCGGCTGTGCCTGCGCTTCAGCGTGCAGGACACCGGCGAGGGCATCGCCCCCGAGCACCACGCGCGGCTGTTCGACGCCTTCGAGCAGGCCGACGCGTCGACCACCCGCCGCCACGGCGGCACCGGCCTGGGCCTGGCGCTGACGCGCCACCTCGCCGGGCTGATGGGCGGCGAGGTCGGCGTGCGCAGCCAGCCCGGCCAGGGCAGCACCTTCTGGTTCACCGCCTGGCTGGGCCGCGCGCCGGTGGCCCAGGCGCGGCCGCTGCCGGTGCCGCTGCGCGGGCTGCGCGCGCTGCTCGTCGACGACCTGCCCGAGGCCCTGGGCCCGTTGCAGGACCGGCTGCAGCAGTTCGGCCTGCAGGTCGACCCGCTGACCAGCGGCCCCGCCGCGCTGGAGCGCGTGCAGGCCGAGATGGCCGCCTGCCGGCCCTACGACGTGCTGCTGGTCGACTGGCGCATGGCGCCGCTGGACGGGCTGGAGACGCTGCGCCTGCTGCGCGCCCAGCTGGGCGACGGCATGCCGCCGAGCATCCTGATCACCGCCTTCGACGAGCCCGGCGTCTGGCAGCAGGCGCTGGAGCTGGGCGTGGACCAGGTGCTGCTCAAGCCCATCACCGCCTCGGCGCTGCACGACGCGCTGCTGCACGCGCTGGCGCCGCGCCGCACCGCCGGCGCCGCGCCCCCGGCGCCGGGCGAATGGGAGGCCCTGCTGCGCCTGCGCCACGGCGGCCAGCGCGTGCTGCTGGTCGAGGACAACCCGGTCAACCAGCAGGTGGCCCAGGCCCTGCTGGACGCCTGCGGCCTGGTCGTGGACACCGCCGAGCACGGCGCCCATGCGGTGGAGCTGGCGCTGTCGCGCCGCCACGACCTGGTGCTGATGGACGTGCAGATGCCGGTGATGGATGGCCTGACCGCCGCGCGCACCATCCGCGCGCGTGTCGGCCACGAGCTGCCGATCATCGCGATGACCGCCAACGCCTTCCAGGAGGACCGCACCGCCTGCCTGGACGCCGGCATGAACGACCACCTGCCCAAGCCGGTCAACCCCGACCGGCTGTTCGAGATGCTGCTGCGCTGGCTGCCGCAGCGCCGCACCCGCGCCGGCGACGCGTCGCCGGGCGCCGCCGGCGGCCGCTCGCTGCTGGAGCGCCTGGCCGCCGTGCCGGGGCTGGAGGCCGAGCGCGCGCTGCGCCATGTCGGCGGCCAGCCCGCGGTGCTGCAGAAGGTGCTGGCCCGCTTCGTCGACACCTACGGCGGCGGCGCCCCGGCGCTGGGCTGGGTGGAAGACGGCCCCGCCCGCGCCCAGGCCCGCGCCGCCAGCCACTCGCTGCGCGGCGCCTGCGCCGCCATCGGCGCCACCGCGCTGGCCCAGGCCATGGCCGATTTCGAGGCCCGCCTGGCCGAAGACGCGCCGCCGCGCGACGAGGTCGCCGAGCTGGCCATCGCCGGCCGGCGCCTGCACGACGAGCTGCGCGCGCTGACCACCGCGCTGCACGCCGCACTGGCCTGAGGCACCGCCCCGGGCGCCACGCCCTGCGCCGAGGCCCCGCCGCCCGGCGGGCGGCGCCCGCGCGCGGCCCGGCACGGGCACGTGGCTTGCAACTTTGCCCAGACCGCCGGCAGCCCCCGCCGGGGAATGCCCTGAGCCGGCCACGCCACCCCGCTGCGGCATCATGCCCGCACACCCCACGCGCCACGGAGTCCCCCCGCCATGAAGCTCGTCATCGCCCAGATGAAGCACGAGACCAACACCTTCTCGCCGGTGCCCACGCCCATCGGCCGCTTCGCCACCGGCCGGCCGCTGCCGCCCGAAGGCGCCGACGCGGTGGCCGCCTACCGCGGCACCGGCTCGGCGATCGCCGCCTTCATCGAGCTGGCCGAGGCCGCGGGCGCCGACTACGTGGTGCCCATCGCCGCCGCCGCCTGGCCCAGCGGCCCGGTGGACGACGCCGCCTTCGAGCACATCGCCGGCCGCATCTGCGCCGCCGTGGCCGAGGGCTGCGACGGCATCCTGCTGGACCTGCACGGCGCCATGGTCACCCAGAGCCACGAGGACGGCGAGGGCGAGCTGCTGCGCCGCATCCGCGCCATCGCGCCGACCACGCCGATCGGCGTCGCGCTGGACATGCACACCAACCTCTACGACGCGATGGGCGACCTGAGCACGGTGATCGCCGGCTACCAGACCTACCCGCACATCGACGTGCACGGCACGGGCCTGCGCGCCGGCCGCGCCCTGCTGGCCCTGCTGCAGAACAAGGCCCAACCGACCATGGCCTACGGCCGCCAGCCCATGCTGCCGGCGGTGATGCGCCAGGGCACCGACGACTCGCCGAACAAGGAGATCCAGGCCCGCTGCCGCGAAATGGAAGCCCAGGGCGCGCTGTGCGCCAGCGTCTTCGTCGGCTTCCCGAATGCCGACATCGAATACGCCGGCCTGTCGGCCGTGGTCGTCACCGACAACGACCCCGCGCTGGCCGCGCGCTGGCGCGACGAGCTGCTGGCCATGGCCTGGGAAGCTCGCGCGCAGTTCGTCTACCAGGTCGAGCCGCTGGCCCAGTCGATGGCCCGCGCCAAGGCCCTGGCCGACGCCAAGCCGGCCGGCAGCGGCCCGGTGGTGCTGCTGGACCACAGCGACAACTGCGCCAGCGGCGGCACCATGGACACCATGACCGTGCTCGGCGCGATGCTGGACGCCGGCCTGGACGGCGCCGCCGCCTTCGCCATCTTCGACCCCGCCGCGGTGCAGCAGATGGTCGCCGCCGGTGTCGGCGCCAACGTCACGCTGAACCTGGGCGGCAAGCTGGACATGCCCAGCATCGGCCTGAAGGGCGAGCCGCGCACCGTCAGCGGCCGCGTCAAGCTGCTGTGCGACGGCCGCTACCGCAACTTCGGCCCGATGGGCGCGGGCGAGCTCAACGACATGGGCCCCACCGCGGTGCTGGACACCGGCACCGTGCAGATCGTCATCATCAGCAACCACGTGGAGCCCAACGACCTGGCGGCGTTTGCCGCGGTGGGCCTGTCTCCGCAGCACCTGAAGGTGGTGATGCTGAAGAGCCGCGTGCACTGGCGCGCCGGCCTGCGCCACCTGGCCCACGCGGTGGTGGAATGCGCCGGCACCGGCGTGTGCACCTCCGACTACGACCTGCTGGCGTTCAAGCACGTGCGCCGGCCGATCTACCCGCTGGACGCGCTGTGAGCCCCGCGCCATGAGCAACCCGCTGTTCAACCTGCAGGGCAAGGTGGCCCTGGTCACCGGCGGCAACGGCGGCATCGGCTTGGGGCTGGCCCGCGGCCTGGCCGCTGCCGGCGCCACCGTGGTGGTGGCCGGCCGCGACGCGGCCAAGCTTGACGCCGCCGTCGCCGAACTGCGCGCCCTGCCCGGCGCCGCCGGCGACGCCGCCGCGCTGACCCTGGACGTGGCCGACGAGGCCAGCATCCACGCCGGCATCGCCGAGGTGGCGCAGCGCTGCGGCCGGCTCGACATCCTGGTCAACAACGCCGGCACCACGGTGCGCAAGCCGCCGCAGGCGCTGAGCCTGGCCGAGTGGCGCCACGTCATCGACACCAACCTGACCAGCGCCTTCGTCGCCAGCCAGGCGGCCTACCCGCTGCTCAAGGCCCGCGGGGGCAAGGTGATCAACATCGGCTCGATGCTGTCGCTGTTCGGCGCGCCCTTCGCCGCGGCCTACGGCGCCAGCAAGGGCGGTATCGTGCAGCTCACCCGTGCGCTGGCCACCGCCTGGGCGCCCGACCACATCCAGGTCAACGCCATCCTGCCCGGCTGGATCGACACCGCGCTCACCGTCGGCGCCCGCCAGCAGGTGGACGGCCTGAACGAACGCGTGCTGGCCCGCACCCCCGCCGGCCGCTGGGGCCAGCCCGACGACTTCCAGGGCATCGCCGTGTTCCTGGCCGGCCCGGCGTCGGACTTCGTCACCGGCACGGCCATCCCGGTGGATGGCGGCTACAGCGTGCAGATCTGAGAGACCCCGCGATGACCCAGACCACCGTCTACGTTGCCAAGCGCATCGTCACGATGAACCCGGCCCAGCCCGAGGCCACCCATGTGGCCGTGCGCGACGGCCGCATCCTGGCCGTGGGCGACCTGGCGCGCTGCGCCGCCTGGGGCACCTGCACCCTGGACGAGACCTTCGCCGACCAGGTGCTGCTGCCCGGCTTCGTCGAGGGCCACTGCCATCTGAAGGAAGGCGGCATGTGGGTGTGGCCCTACCTGGGCTGGTTCGACCGCCGCGACCCCGACGGCAAGGTCTGGCCCGGCGTGCGCAGCATGGACGCCGCGGTGGCCCGGCTGGCCGAGATCGAGGCCGCGATGCCGCCCGGCCAGCCGCTGGTCGCCTGGGGCTTCGACCCGATCTACTTCGGCGGCGAGCGCATGACCACGCGGCACCTCGACCGCGTGGGCGACGGCAGCCGCCCCATCGTCATCGGCCACGCCAACGGCCATGTGATGAACGTCAACAGCGCCACGCTGCGCCTGGCCGGCATCACCGCCGACTGCGAGGTCGAGGGCGTGGCCCGCTACGCCGACGGCACGCCCAACGGCGAGCTGGCCGAGCCCGCCGCCATGCACTTGGTGCTGCGCCAGGTGGGCAACGCCGGCCTGCTGGCGCCGATGGACGAGGCCGGCATGCGCGGCTTCGGCCGCATCGCCTGCCGCAGCGGCGTGACCACCGCCACCGACCTGGTCAACCGCCTGACCGAGCCCGACCTGGCCGTGCTGCGCCAGGCCACCGGCGCCGACGACTATCCGGTGCGCCTGCTGCCCGCCTTCCAGGCCTTCCACGGCACGCACGGCGCGGCCGCCGGGGCCGAGCATGTGCGCGCGCTGCAGGCCGGCAACACCGACCGCCTGCGCTTCGGCCTGGTCAAGATGATGCTGGACGGCTCGATCCAGGGCTTCTCGGCGCGGCTGCGGTGGCCCGGCTACTTCAACGGCGCGCCGAATGGGGCCAAGAATGGCATCTGGGTGACGGCGCCCGCGCAGTACGAGGCCGACTTCGAGACCTACCACCGCGCCGGCCTGACCATCCACACCCACACCAACGGCGACGAGGCCAGCGAGGCCGCGGTCGACGCCATCGCCCGCGTGCTGGCCCGCGCGCCGCGCCCCGGCCACCGCCACACCCTGCAGCACGGCCAGATGATCGACCGCCCGCTGTTCGGCCGCATGGCCGCGCTGGGCCTGGCGGCCAACCTGTTCACCAACCACCTGTGGTACTGGGGCGACCAGCACCACGACGTGACCATGGGCCCCGACCGCGCCCACCGCCTGGACGCCTGCCGCAGCGCGCTGGACGAAGGCGTGCGCCTGGCCATCCACAGCGACGCGCCGGTGACGCCGCTGGGCCCGCTGTTCACCGCCTGGTGCGCCGTCAACCGCGTCACGCCCAGCGGCCGCCTGCTGGGCGCCGCCGAGCGCCTGACGGTGGCCGAGGCGCTGCGCGCCATCACCCTGGGCGCCGCCTGGACGCTGGGCCTGGACCACGAGATCGGCAGCATCGAGTGCGGCAAGCGCGCCGACTTCGCCGTGCTGGGCGCCGACCCGCGCGAGGTGGCGCCGATGGCGCTGAAGGACGTGCCGGTGTGGGGCACCGTGCTGTCCGGCCGCGTGCACCGCGCCGCCACCTGAACCCGCCCCCCGAGGCCACGCCCGCGCCGCCCCCGGTGGACCGCATCCCCTTCACCGTGATCGGCGGCTTCCTGGGCGCCGGCAAGACCACGCTGCTCAGGCACTGGCTGACCCACGCCGCCGGCCGCCGGCTGGCGGTGCTGGTCAACGACTTCGGCGAGCTGAACCTGGACGCCGAACTGATCGCCCAGGCCGGCGGCGACGCGGTGGCGCTGAGCAATGGCTGCGTCTGCTGCAGCATCGGCGACGACCTGTCGGGCGCGCTGATCCGCCTGCTGGACGCCTGGCCGCCCTTCGACGCCGTGGTGGTGGAGGCCAGCGGCGTGTCCGACCCCTGGCGCATCGCCCAGTACGCGCTGGCCGACCCGCGGCTGCGCCTGGACGGCGTGGTCGTGCTGCTGGACGCCGCCGCCGTGGCCGCCCAGGCGGCCGACCCGCTGCTGGCCGACACCCTGGCCCGCCCGCTGGCCCATGCCGACCTGCTGCTGCTGAACAAGACCGACCTGGCCAGCCCGGCCGAGCTGGCCGCCGCCCGCGCCTGGCTGGCCGCCCACGCCCCGGCCGGGGCGAGCGTGCTGGAAACGGTTCAGGCCGACCTGCCGCCGGCCCTGCTGGGCGCCACGCTGTACCAGCCCAAGGGCGCCGGCTGGGCCGCCGACGGCCCCCGCCTGGCCCCGCCCGCCGTGGCGCACGACCGCCGCTTCGAGGCCTGGGCCACCGCCCCCGCCGGCCGCTACGACGCGGCGCGCCTGCGCGCCTGGCTGCGCGCCCTGCCCGCCGGCGTGCTGCGCCTGAAGGCGCTGCTGCCCGCGGCCGACGGCGGCTGGCTGGAAGCCCACTGGGCCGGCCGCCACGCGTCGCTGAAGCCGCTGCCGGCCGGCACGCCGCCGCCCGAGGCCGGCGCCCAGCTGGTGGCCATCGCCCTGGCCGGCCGCCTGCCGCGCGCCGCGCTGGCCGCGGGCCTGCGCGCCTGCCACACCTAGCGTCGCCCCGGGGGTGCCGCGTCACGCCCGGCACGTAGCATCGTCCAACCCCCGACCGGAGCGACGCCATGCCCACCCCCGCCCACACCGCGCCCACGCCCAAAGCGTCCACCGCCCCCCTGACCGTGCAGCCCCTGGGCCCGGCCATCGGCGCCCTGGTCAGCGGTGTGGACCTGGCCGCCGGCATCAGCGACGCCCAGCGCGACGCCCTGCTGGCCGCGCTGCTGCAGCACCACGTGCTGTTCTTCGAGGGCCAACCCATCACCCCGCTGCAGCAGCGCGCGCTGGCCGCGCGCTTCGGCGAGCTGCACATCCACCCCGTCTACCCGCAGGCGCCGGGCGTGCCGGAAATCATCGTGCTCGACACCAGCCACGACAACCCGCCCGACAACGACAACTGGCACACCGACGTCACCTTCCTGGCCGCGCCGGCCATGGGCGCCATCCTGTCGGCCCAGTTGCTGCCGCCCTGCGGTGGCGACACCCTGTGGGCCAGCGGCATCGCCGCCTGGAACGCGCTGAGCGCCCCCTGGCGCACGATGCTGGCCGGCCTGCACGCCGAGCACGACTTCCTGAAGAGCTTCCCGGCCCACCGCTTCGCCCGCACGCCCGAGGAGAAAGTGCGCTGGGAGAAGGCCCGCCACGACCACCCGCCCCGCCTGCACCCCGTGGTGCGCACCCACCCGGTGACCGGCCAGCCCGGCCTGTTCGTCAACGAGGGCTTCACCACCCGCATCGTCGAGCTCAGCGCCAGCGAGAGCGACGCGGTGCTGCGCCAGCTCTTCGCCCACCTGGCCAAGCCCGAGTTCACCGTGCGCTGGCGCTGGAAGGCCGGCGACATCGCCTTCTGGGACAACCGCCTGACCCAGCACTACGCCACGGCGGATTACCTGCCGCATCGGCGGGTGATGCACCGGGCGACGATCCTGGGCGACGCGCCGTTCTACAGGCAGGGCGGGACCAATGACCAGGTGCGCCCGTAACCGGATACGCCCGACAAAATGCCCTGCGTATCCGGATACGCCGGCGTTACGCGCCTCATATCAGGTTAGGCCTCACGTGAACCAGCCATCGCCACCACCCGAGCGACAAATCCTTGCGCTTCTCACTGGAAGAGCGCTTCAGCTGGCGTGCGAATGGTCCGGGAAGACAACACTGGATGGCAGCGAGTACGCGAGCGTCTTCACGGTCGAACCTGAAGCCGTCCACGACTATGTTCTTCGCAACGGCGTTCCTCGCGGAGCGTGGAGCGATCGGCCAGGATCTCACGACGGTCTCTACATGGTTGAAGACCACGGGAAGTACAGCGTGTACTACCAAGAACGCGGGATCATGTTCGATGAGTCATTCTTCCGCTCCAGGCGAGAGGCCGAGGTTGCATTGGTCAATCAACTGCTCGCTCACTGTGGCGCTGGCCTCTACGTCGCCCGCCGAAGGAGCAAGAATGCCGTCGGCAGACTCAAGCTTACGGTGTCTCGGCTGCTCGGCCGCGGCACGGCGCAGTGAGGCCTAACCCTTCTACAGGGACTCCCCACTCGGTCAACGTCGAGGCTTGATTTCAGATTGGTTCCACCCCGCAGTTGCAGCGCGCAATGACAACACGGACGAGGAACAGACTGCACATCTACAGGCG